>JACCDX011689431.1_pt1 | contig 14802 bp, 14 predicted proteins | sample 7449681 | NCBI WGS metagenome assembly JACCDX01 (sample SAMN15323450, study PRJNA562643) | freshwater metagenome | isolation source: river surface water | place: USA:Blue River Watershed | collected 2017-08-18
AGAGTAGCCTCAATAGCTGCCTCCATTTGTGCTTTTTGATCCGTAGTATAATTACCACCGAATCCTTTTCCTTCAACTAAATCCCAGTCGAAATCCTTTTTTACTTTTGTCATATATACTTGCCCTAGATACATCAACACGCTGGGCTAACGTGCTGAAATTAAGTGTAAAACAATTTTTAAATTGGGGTGCAAAGATAGATAGAATAATTTTATTTTCAAGCAAATTCTTTAAATTGGAAGTTCAATAACCTGTTTACCATGAAAAAATCAGTTTCTTGGCTCGCTGCAGCCATTTTTGCTTGCACCTTTTTTATGAGTAATGCGCAATCTAACTCACTCAAGACCAACATGTTTATTTCCGAAAAGCCATTTGGCAAAACTGCTGCCAACGAACCCGTTACACTCTATACGCTTAAAAATACCCAAGGTATGGAAGTGCATGTCATGAATTACGGAGCCATCATCACTAAAATCATCGTGCCCGATAAAAATGAAGTCATGGAAGATGTCGTGCTGGGATTCGATAACGTAGCAGATTACATCAAAGATTCACCCTATTTCGGAGCCGTAGTAGGCCGGTACGGAAACCGCATCGCCGCAGGAAAATTCAACTTAGATGGAAAAAGCTATACACTGGCCGCACAAAATAATGGCCAACACCTACATGGTGGATTAAAAGGCTTCGATAAAAAAGTATGGAAAACAGTTGCCAAAAAAGATGGTGGCATTACCCTAAGCTATTTATCCGCAGATGGAGAAGAAGGGTTTCCCGGCAATTTAGAAATTCAAGTTACGTATTCACTCAGTGAAGACAACGCCATTTCAATGGATTATGTGGCAAAAACAGATCAGGCAACGGTATTGAATATTTGTAACCACTCGTATTTTAACCTGTCAGGGAATGTAAAACGCGATGTGCTAGATCACAACATCCAATTGAACGCACCATTCTTTATCCCAATTGACAAGGTGCTAATTCCAACAGGCGAGATCAAATCCGTAAAAGGAAGTCCATTTGATTTTACAACTCCTAAAAAAATCGGGTTAGATATCAATGCTGACGATACACAAATTGCCTTCGGTGGAGGATATGATCACTGCTATGCGTTTGATAAAGCGCCCGGGACTTTTGGCAAAATCGCACACGTGGAAGATCCAACTTCAGGTCGGGTGATGGAAGTTTTCACGACCGAACCAGGAGTTCAATTCTACACAGGAAATAATTTGGATGGCCACCTCACGGGTAAATATGGTGCCAAATACACGAAAAGATCTGGTTTTTGCTTAGAAACGCAGCATTATCCAGATTCTCCGAATAAACCCAACTTCCCATCGACGGTACTGCGACCGGGAGAAACTTACACGTCGAAAACCGTCTACCAGTTTTCTACAAAATAAACTTGACCGCCGCCGGGATTACACTCCTGGCGGCATTTTTTTTGCCTCATTCCAGTATATATCCATTTCCGATAAGGTCATCTCCGATAGGTTTTTTCCCATTTCGGCCGCACGCTTTTCGAGGTGCTGAAATCGATACATAAATTTTCGATTCGTTCGCTCTACAGCTGTCTCAGGATTGATATCAATAAAGCGCGCAAAATTTACCAAGCTGAAAATCAAATCGCCCAATTCACCCTCTGCCTCCTCTTTTTGAGCTGCCGATAATTCTTTGCCTACAAAAGTCTCTTTAAACTCCCCGAGCTCCTCCTCCACTTTCTCCCAAACTTGCTCCTTTTCTTCCCAATCAAACCCCGCGCCACGTGCTTTTTCTTGAATTCGCATCGCTTTCACTAAGGCCGGCAATGAATTTGGTACACCGCCCAAAACAGACGTATTACCTTCTTTTAATTTCAAGGCTTCCCAGTTGGCCTTCACCTGCTCCTCCGTCTCTGCCACCACGTCACCATAAATGTGCGGATGCCGCGAAATCAATTTCTCACAAATCCCATGCAACACAGATGTCACATCAAAATCTCCTGTCTCCGATCCAATTTTACTGTAAAAAACCAAATGCAACATGACATCCCCAATCTCCTTCCGAATTTCAGCCATATCCTTGGATAAGATCGCATCGGACAATTCATAGGTCTCCTCGATGGTCAAATGACGCAGCGTATCCATGGTCTGCTTTTTATCCCAAGGACATTTCTCGCGTAAATCATCCATCACACATAACAAGCGATCAAAGGCCTCTGCAGCAGCTGGGTATCTCATATCTAAGGATTTAATGCGTATAAACGGACGTAGTCAATCAAAAATTTATTGGGGAAAATTGTATCATCCACACCTTTTTGGCCTCCCCAATTACCACCTATCGCCAAATTCAACAAGATATGTTGCTTCTTATCAAAAGGCCACTCTTCCCAACCACGCCCCGAATTTTCAAAGGTAAAATATAATTTTCCATCAATGTAGGACTTCACATACTTGGGCGTCCATTCCATCGTATAAACATGGAACTCCGTATCGAAATCATCCAAGCGGGTCGTTGCCGTTTTTTGCGTATTTATTACGTGGTTAAACGCTTTAGTATGAACGGAAAAATGCATGACGCCCGGATTGTAGCCCACATGCTCTAAAATATCAATTTCCCCGTTATCTGGCCAATAAGCAGAACCGTAGTCGGACTGGCTGGCCAACATCCAAATGGCTGGCCAATTACCACGGCCCGCGGGGATTTTGGCACGAACCTCAACCTTGCCATATAAAAAATCTTGCTTTCCTTTAGTCACAATGCGGGCAGATGAATAACTCCGAGCTCCCATCGGTTCCTTGCGTGCTTCGATCGTTAAAATGCCATTCTCAATGTGCGCATTATCTAAATCTGCTTGTGTGTAAAACTGTAACTCATTGTTTCCCCAACCGGAACCGCCGACATCATAAGACCAAAATTTGTCGTTTGGCAATCCGGGAATATCAAATTCATCCACCCAAATCGGCTTTTCCGAAAACGTATAAACCTTAGGAGGGGCAGGTGGTGTGGGAACAAATGGCTGTGTAGGGGCAGGCGTTTCTGCTTGTGAACAAGCAAAAGTGGCTACTAACGCAAAGCCACCCAAAATGGAAATCAATTTAGTCATGATGATTTTTTTAAGTAGCCAAAAATAAGTGGAAGTACACCATAAATCCTACCGATTATGTACTTTTGATGCATGGAATTTAAACTATCATCCTCCTATAAGCCTACTGGCGATCAGCCTAATGCGATCAAACAATTAGTGGATGGTTTACACAAAAACGAAAAATCCCAAACCTTACTGGGAGTAACCGGATCCGGAAAGACTTTTACGATTGCGAATGTGATCCAACAAGTCAATCGTCCTACCCTTATTTTAAGTCATAATAAAACCTTGGCGGCGCAGTTGTACGGTGAATTTAAATCCTTCTTCCCCGAAAATGCCGTTGAATATTTCATATCCTATTACGATTATTACCAGCCGGAAGCATTCATTGCGTCCACGGGCACGTACATCGAAAAAGATCTTTCGATTAATCAGGAAATTGAAAAATTGCGTTTGGCCACAACGGCAGCCTTGATGTCGGGTCGGCGAGATGTCATCGTCATCGCCTCCGTTTCGTGTATTTACGGTATGGGGAACCCCGATGAATATAAAAATTCGATCATGCGCATTGGTGTGGGAGAAACGATTTCTAGAAATCAATTTTTATTTCGGTTGGTTGAAATTCTATATGCCCGTACCGAAGGCGAGTTTTTGCGTGGAACATTTCGGGTCAAAGGCGATACGGTCGATATCTTTTTAGCCTATGCTGACTTTGGGTATCGCGTGATATTCTTCGGCGATGAGATTGAAGAAATTCACCGGATCGATCCATGGACAGGAAAGAAAATTTCGAAGGAAACGATGGTGGCGATTTTCCCGGCCAACTTATTTGTGACGGGAAGAGAAACCTTAAATAACGCGATCTCGGATATTCAAGCGGATTTGGTGAATCAAATCTCCTATTTCGGAAGAGATGGCCGACTTCAAGAAGCGGAGCGTATCAAGCAACGAACGGAATTTGATTTAGAGATGATGCGTGAACTGGGGTATTGTTCGGGCATCGAAAATTATTCCCGCTACTTCGATCAACGTAAACCAGGTCAAAGGCCCTTTTGTCTACTCGACTTTTTCCCGGATGATTTTTTAATGGTGGTAGATGAAAGTCATGCCTCTATGCCCCAAATTCGGGCGATGTATGGAGGTGACCGCTCGCGGAAGGAATCACTTGTCGAATATGGATTTCGTTTACCGTCAGCAATGGATAATCGGCCATTAAAATTCCAGGAGTTTGAGGACTTAGTAGGCCAAACGATTTTCGTCTCAGCGACCCCTTCTGATTACGAATTGCAATTGTCGGAAGGCGTTGTGGTGGAACAAATTATTCGGCCAACGGGACTATTGGATCCATTAATCAATGTGCGGCCTACTAAAAATCAGATTGATGATTTGATGGATGAGGTGTATGATCGGATCAAAAAACAAGAGCGTACGCTGATTACCACCCTAACGAAACGTATGGCGGAAGAACTTTCCAAATACATGGATCGCGTGGGAATCAAATGCCGCTACATACACTCGGAAATCAAGACGCTTGAGCGCGTGGAGATTTTGCGTGAATTACGTTTGGGGGTGATTGATGTGTTGGTAGGCGTTAACTTATTACGCGAGGGATTGGATTTGCCAGAAGTTTCTTTGGTGGCGATTATGGACGCGGATAAAGAAGGATTCTTGCGGGATATTCGGTCGTTGATTCAAACGATTGGTCGGGCAGCTCGAAATGAAAATGGCAAAGTAATCATGTATGCGGATCGGATGACGGGATCGATGGAGAAAGCGATTAATGAAACAAATCGCCGTCGGGAGCGCCAGATGGCCTATAATTCGGAACATGGTATTACCCCAAAAACCATTTGGCGAAGTCATGATGAAATCATGGAACAGACGTCAATTGCGGATAAAATGGCGAAGCCGATGAAGTCCTATGGCATCACGCCGAAAGAAAGTTTACAGGCGGCAGATCCGCTATTGGCCTATATGTCCAAACCAGAACTGAAGAAGCAAAAAGAGGCTGTCCAAAAAGAAATGGAACGTGCGGCGCGCGAATTGGATTTCCCATTGGCGGCTAAATTCCGAGATGAACTACTGGCAATCGATAAATTATTGACTGATTAAATCTTCTTTGGAACGGCTCTACCTACCAACTTGTTCTCTGCACCACGGTCGCCCCCTTCATGATATTCGGCGTCCTCGTTGACATCCCACAAATTGTACAGTTCCTTTCCTGCAACAATATTTTTGACAGCTAACATGGCTGTCATCATACTGTGGTCTTGGTTGTTATACTTGTGCATGCCATTACGGCCGATCAAACTAAGTCCTGAATAGGCCTCCAAGTCTTCACGAATCGTGGCCAAATGGTCTTTATACTCATGGTCATATACCGGGTAAGCTTTTGGCTGTCGCACGACATAACCGTCTAATACCGAACTTGGATCCGTTAGGCCAATTTGGGATATTTCTTTTTTGCCAAGGGAAATCAATGCATCGTCTGAGCTATCCCAAAGGCCATCGCCCTCAAAGCAAAAATACTCAAGACCGTAACAAGCCATAGAAGGATCTGGAACCATGAAAGGACTCCAAGATTTGAAGTTTTGGATACGACCTACTTGAACACTTGGATCATGAATATAGATCCAGTTATCTGTAAAGGCGTCTTTATCCCGGCAGATTAGTACGACAGTTAAGAAATCACGATAGGCTAATTTAGAAGCAGCCACTAAAGATTTAGATGGCATTTGAGGTAAAATATTGGGTATCAACTCGCGCATGGGAGCAGTAGACAACACATGAGAGAAATCGCCGACCTTTTTACCATCGTTCGTATGCACTTGCCATGTACCGTCGGTCTTTTCGATTTTTTGCACACCCGTATTCATGATAATTTCAACTCCCATAGCTTTGCTTTTCTCTGCACAAACTTCCCACATGCGTCCAGGGCCAGTTTTAGGGTAACGAAAAGAATCAATTAACGTTTTAATTAAAGCATCTCCTTTCTTTTTCTTGTTTTGGCTAGAAAATAATGCGTTCCAAATGGCACTGCTCAAAGAAAGTCCTTTGATTCGTTGAGCTGCCCAATCCGCCGAAATTTGGTTACAAGGAATACCCCAAACCTTCTCTGTATATGTCTTAAAAAAGATATTGAATAGTCTTTTGCCAAATTGGTTCGTCACCCAATCTTCAAAATTTTGAGGATTCTTAATCGGAAAGGCTTTAGCCTGCAAATAACTCAAAACACACAATATACTTTCGAAAACGCCTAATTTGAATAGCGCCTCCATGGCCACGAGTGGGTATGAAAAGAAATTTTTATTGTAAAATATCCGAGAACTACGGGGACGTTCAAGCAACTCATCACCTAAGATTTCTGTCCAAAAATCTTCAACTTCCTGAGATTTTGAAAAAAATCGGTGTCCGCCGATATCAAAATGGTAGCCTTTGTAGGATTCCGTACGAGAAATTCCACCTACATAGGTAGGGTCCTTCTCAAAAACTTGAACGGGAATACCACTTTTTCCTAAAAGGTAGGCTGCAGTTAAACCAGCTGGGCCTGCCCCGATAATCGCTACTTTTTTCATTCTGAAATCAATGAATTTGCAAACAAGACTACAAAAATATCCTTTTTATTAGGGATTAAAAATCAGCACTAGAGGCTTAAGGTGCAAATTTAGGAAATTAATGGCTTAATCTGTCTTGATTGATTTATTAAAAGGAATGCCTATTTGAAATTTTAAATCAGAATCATTATTTAACGGCAATACATCGAGACCATATTGAATTTGATCTGTAGGCATGTCATGATATGTACCAAAAATACGATCCCAAATCGAAAAGATATTGCCATAGTTTGTATCGGTTTGAGGACGCACATAGTGATGGTGAATCTTGTGCATATTAGGAGATACAATCAACCACGAGATACTGCGATCCAACCAGGTAGGCAAGTTGATGTTCGCATGATTAAACTGAGATAACAAGGCACTCGCACTTTGATAAACCATCACCAGCCACATGGGTGCACCACAAACAAAAATACCAATGATGGCAAAAATAGCCCGAAATACACTCTCGCCGGGATGATGACGATTTGCCGTAGTTGTATCCACCATGGTATCCGCATGGTGAATCATGTGAAATTTCCACAACACTTTGATTTTGTGTTCGATGAGGTGGATTAAGTAGGCGCCAACAAGATCCAATAAAAGTAAACCAACCAGTGCAAAAAGCCACAACGGCATTGGGAACCAATATAAGACACCAAATTGATTTGCAACAGCCCAGTCGCTCGCCTTAACTAAAGCGAAAGCAAAGGCAAAATTGATGATCACGGTGGTAAGTGTAAATAGGAGGTTAATCTTCGCATGTTTCCACTTGACATATTTGAATTGGAATAAGGGGATGATCCCTTCAATAATCCAAAAAAATGCAATTCCGCCGGCTAAAATAAGGGCTCTATGTGAGCTGGGAATAGTATCGAAATAATGAGTCAATGATTCAAGCATAGTATGAAAGAGGTAATTATTCTCAATGTTAAAAATAAATTATGGAAGATGGGTAAACTTGTTTGCAATATTTCGTGCAACTTAACGCTACTACTTTGACCTGCACCACCAAAATTATTCAACTAACAAGTATTCAATAAGTTTTTAGAACGATGCAAATCCTACAGACAAGTCGACTTCATTTGCGTCCAATCGATGTAGATGATGCCGACTTTATGCTCAAACTTTTAAACTGTCCAGGCTTCATTCACTTTATCGGTGATCGTCACGTGCGGACAATTGAATCCTGTATTACTTATATAGAAAACATGTTGGCTAATCCCGACATCACCTATTGGGTTGTTCAATTGAAACAAAATCAAACCCCAGTAGGTGTGGTGACTAGGGTAAAACGTGATTTTTTACCTTCTCCTGATTTGGGATATGCATTGCTGCCAGAATTTGAAGGAAATGGATACGCATTTGAAGCTAGTAACGAGTGGCTAGCTTATCAAAAGAAAGAAAACGAACCTGTTTTAGCAATTTGTCAGGCCAACAATACCGCATCAATTAGGCTACTTAAAAAACTAGCGTTTGAATTGGAGTCAACCTTTGTGAAAGAAGGCCATCTCATGCATCGATATTCCCATCAATGATGCCCATTAAATTGCTCCCCGGCCCGTATAGCTACTTGTAGTTTATTTGCTGGTGTAGGTAATGGACAAGTCGCAAATGGCGTAAATGCACAAGGAGGATTAAAAGCTTTATTGAAATCAATGACTACATTTCCATTCGAATCAGGCAATTTCGTATAGATAAAACGCCCAGCGCCATAGGTCTCCACTTTATTCGTTTGATCACCAAAAACGATAAAAAGTTCCTCTCCCTCTTGGCTCGCTTCCAAAGCATACGTCTTGCCTTGAAGCTTAAACTCAACTTTTCCAGGAGAATCTTCTTGATAAGAGCGTCCCGTCACATCAATAGTCGTGATTTTACGCCCTTTCGTTGGGATGAATTTTCCAGTTATTCGCCAACTAGAATCTATCTTGAAATGCGCTATTCCAGTGAACGCCTTGACATATTCGCCTTCCAAATCTCGTAATCTAATCGCAAATTTTTCGCCTCGTTTGATGATAAACCAACGAAGTGTTTGATGAGCAACTATGACCGGTTTTTCAGCATAAGGATAAACCTGCAAGGTATCCTTTTGATGAACATAATAAACGTAATCTCCTTTTTTAACTACCTGACCTAAAAAAGCATCTGCATGCTCTGCAGGAAAAACGAAATCGTTTTTCGCATCTCCACCGATGGTATTGACACCCTCCTTTAACCAAAATAATCCTGCTAAATTCAACCAGCCATTTTCAGATTTCAAACTCTTCAAACGAGCCTGATGAAATGCCTCTATTTCTTGTTGGTACGTATCCCCCACCCGAAATCCGAGTAGCATAAACCCCATAACCCATAGTATCAAAATCCGCATAAAAAATCGTTGTAAAGTGAACGCTTCCGAGGTCTGCGACGCCGGCGACGCATATCAAAAGTCGAAATTTTGTATGATATTTCACAAACCGCACCTCATTTTGTCAAAAACATGATAAATTAGAGCCATAAACATGTTAACCCTATGAAAAAAATCGCACTGGGCATTCTCGGCCTACTCATCGTCATCCAGTTCATTCATCCGGAAAGAAACACAAGCAATGACAACACCTATGCTATTTCGAAGAAATACATTATTCCGGATCATGTGAATACGATTTTGACGAATGCGTGTACCGACTGCCATTCAAATCAATCCACCTATCCCTGGTATGCAAACATCCAGCCGGTAGGTTTTTGGCTAAATCATCACATCGAAGAAGGTAAAGAACATTTAAACTTTTCAACCTTTTTAAAATTACCGATCGCCGTTCAAAATCATAAGTTAGAAGAGGTTATCGAGACCGTGGAGGAAGGCGAAATGCCCATGCCGTCGTATACTTATTTGGGCTTGCACCCCAAAGCAAATTTAAGTGAGGCAGAAAGAGGCCAATTAATTGCGTGGGCAAAAGCGCAGATGGATACGTTAAAAGCAACGTATCCAGCAGACAGCCTTAAAATGAAGCCTCGTCCGAAACGCGACTAAATGAAATAAAATAAGGCGATAGCCCCTATTCCCAAAACGAGCCAAAGCAACCCATTGGCTCGTTTTTTCTTGATAAATAATAAGAGAATTAAGCCCGTAAGCGAGATTATCGTCATGAAAATGGCAGAAAAATCAATCACCCATTTCCAGCCCTGTCCCGTATCTCGGCCCTTGTGTAGATCATTTGCCCAAGCAACTGCGCCCAATGAACGCTCCGATAAATGAAAGGTTCCTTTTGCCCGATCCACAAACACATCTGCTGTATAACCTGGACCTTGGAATGAAATCGAACACTCCGTTTCATCGATACGAAAATCATTTAGCTGTCCCTTGACGTGGTAAGTAGCACGCAGAAATTCGACAATCTCCAATTTTTTGACTTGAGCCGTATCTGCAGCATTTACCCAAGCCAAGTTTAAGCGACCGTCTGCCTCTTGCAAAACCTCATTCTCCGGAAACCAATCCAAGTGATTTAACGTCAATCCCGTCACCGAGAAAAACAGCACAATTACGAAACTGAACATGGACAAATAGATGTGCAACCATCTCGACCATTCGGCAAATGCTCTTTTCATACTTATTTTGTTCGGTAGACTAAACTAGCGGCCGACAACTCCTCGTTGCCCGCGATAGCTTGCGTTTTGGCTTTGCCATCAAATTTCATGGATTGCTTCATCAATTGATACGTGCCATGCTCACGCGCCGCCTCGATATAAATAGTATAATTTCCCTGCTCGACAAATTGGCCTTGATCATTTTTACCATCCCAAACTAAGGAATAATCCCCTGCTGAACGGGTTGCCGATGTAATGGACATTAAGTCAATCGGTGACTCGCGTTGCACATCAGAAAACGAACGTAAATCAGGTAGCCAGCGAGGCTTCCGGTACCAAAGCGCTAAACGACGCACAGGTTTATGATTTGCATCCTCTACCCAAACTGCCACGTACGGCCGGCGAGCCCCACCTCCTAAATTAGCCAGTTGTATGTTGATTAATAATTCTTGGTTTGCCGACCACAATTTCTCCTTCAAATTAACCATTGAAATCGATGTCTCTGGATTCGATCCCGCCCAAGATTCACTCGCTATTTGCTCGCCATTTTTAGTGACAATTACGTATTCAAGATCTTGATAATTCGCGGCTAGGTCCTTTGACTCCTCAACAGAAAGCACATTAAATGCCGTTGCCAAAGCCCCAGCAGTTACCGCATCTGGGTGAATCACCGTAGCAGATACCACGTCTTGCGCAGGCATTCCCGTCCGAGGATCCATGATATGTGAAAACCATTGGCCATCCAATGCCTCACCTCGACGGTAATTGCCACTCGTTGCAATTGATTTATTCGCTAAAGAAACAACGCCAAGCGAAGCTCCATTTTCCGCATCCAAACGTGGATCACTCACACGAACCGGTTCTGTCCAATCCCCCTTCACCAAAATATCTCCTCCCACATTCAACACAAGGCCGTTCACACCCGGAGAGGCCATAGCCACAGCCGCAGCTTTTTCCATCACATAGCCTTTTGTAAATGTGTGTAAACGTAATTCTGCATCTGTTAATCGTGTTGCAGTCCCCTCTCCTAATGACCAATGTGCCTCATTTACATCCACTTTCCCTTCTTTCCAATGACGCGCAATTTCCTCTGAAGCTGCATTAATTGCTCCGTCTGTTTTCGCATTCCAATCATCAAACAAATTCAATACCTCTGATATCTCAGTGGAAACAGCCACAGCCTCGCCTTTTGAACTAGCCATCCAACGGGCAAATTCATTATGCGATCCCGCGCTACCTAAAATTTGTTGGAGCCGACTGATTTCAGCCAATACCTGAGCCTCCGCCTTTTGGGCCAACTCAAACGTCTGAGCTGCAATTTTCATGTCGAGCGAAGTGCCTAATATGTTTTCTAATTGGGTGGTTAAAACCCCCGAAACGCTTGAAGCATTTGCATTGGGAACGGCAGCCATCAAAGCGGCCAAAGAACTAGTGAATGGATTCATAACAGGCATTTAAAATGAGAAAGCCCAAAACTAAAGTTTAAGGTATCAAGTCAGCCTTAATTTAGACCAAATTTGAATTTTCGTATACGTGTGTCCCATAAAATAGTAACGCTGCAGGAGTCTTGAACCCCGGCAGCGTCACCCGTAACTCCAAATTTTCCTGATCATTTACAGCGTCTTCATATCAATCACGAAACGATACTTCACGTCAGACTTGATTACCCGCTCATACGCTTCATTCACATTAGCCATCGAAATCATCTCTACGTCCGATAAAATCTTGTGCTCCGCACAGTAATCCAACATTTCTTGCGTCTCCGCAATTCCACCAATCATCGATCCAATAATACTCCGACGCTTCGAAATCAATTTCGCTGCACCAAATTCATTGTCCTCTGGCGGAATGCCGACCAATAACATCTTCCCCTCCACCGTCAATAAATCAAGAAACTTATTTAAATCATGCTTCGCAGCGACCGTATTTAAGATAAAATCAAATGACCCCGCCAGCGCCTTCATTTGTGCAGGATCTGTCGATAACGCAAAATGATCCGCTCCCAAAGCCCGGGCATCCGCCTCCTTTGAAGGAGAAGTTGACAACATCGTTACCTCCGCCCCAAAAGATGCCGCAAATTTCACCGCCATGTGACCCAAGCCACCTAACCCTAAAACAGCCACTTTATGACCCTTACCCACACCCGCAAAACGCAAAGGCGAATACGTCGTAATACCTGCACATAACAAAGGAGCTACACGCGCTAAATCCGCTTCTTCAAAATTGACATGCAAGGCATATTTTTCATCAATCACATAATTCGACGAATACCCCCCAAAAGTTTGCGTCTTCCCGTCCCGATAATAATCATTATACGTCGCCGTCATATCCTCATCGCAATACTGCTCTAAGCCTGCCCGACACGATGGACATTCCCGACATGAATCTACGAAAACGCCGACGCCGGCTGTTTGGCCTACTTTAAACTTTGTTACATGCGACCCAATCTCCACGACCTTACCCACAATCTCATGCCCCGGAACAATCGGGTAAATCGAAGGCCCCCACTCACTACGCACCATGTGAATATCCGAATGACAGACCCCACAATACATAATATCAATCTTCACATCATGCGGCCCAACTTCGCGACGTTCAAATGTAATTGGCGCCACAGGTGCCTCCGCGCTCGTAGCGCCATACCCTTTAACTTGCATCATGTAATGTTTGGTTTAATGTGTCTATAAAAACTTGAATAGGTTCCGCGCCAGATATGCCAAACTTCCGATCAAACACAAAAAATGGCACCCCACGAACTCCTAAATTTACTCCTTCTTGAATATCTTGACTGACCCGATAAGCCAGCTCTTCACTCACAATCGCCGCACGTACATCCGCAGCAGATAACCCAACCGATTCTCCCAGCGAAACTAGCTCCTCCACAGATGCCAAATCACGACCCTCCGTGAAATAGGCCTTAAAAAACACCTCTTCTATTTCGTTATCCAATCCTTTGTCTTTGGCTAATTGAATCACCCGATGCGCATACAATGAATTCGCCACAACCGCTTTGTCAAATTGATAATCCAACCCCACTGCAGCAGCCATCTCCACTACACGATCATGCATTTGGATCGACTGCTCCATCGACCACCCTTTGCGCTCCGCTAAATATTCATATACGCCCACAGGGGAATCAAATTGCATGGGAATTTCCGGGTCCAACTGATAGCTTTTCCACGTAATATCCACCGCATCGCGGCCCTCAAAAGCCAAAAGCGCCTGCTCCAAATGCCGCTTGCCGATGTAGCAAAACGGACACATAATATCACTCCAAATCTCTATTTTCATCAGGCCCAAAGTTACAAAAAAACCCTAGGCGTTCGGCCTAGGGTTTCGAAATATTCAGATTAAATTACTCCGCTACAAACGGATAATCTTCTTGTACGTACACATCTTTATACGCCTCATCGGCAGTTGGGAAAGGAGATGCCTCCGCAAAATCCACCGATTCTTGTACTTGAATCTTAATCTTCGCATCGATCGCATCTAAATCTGCTTGCGTGGCAATACCATTTTCCAAAATACGTGCCTTCACTTGCTCGATTGGATCACGATCCTTGTACGTCTCAACCTCCTCTTTCGAACGGTATTTTTGTGGATCTGACATCGAGTGACCCCGGTAACGATACGTTCTAAACTCTAAAAATGTAGGACCTTCTCCTGCACGTGCACGCGCCGCAGCACGAGATACTGCCTCGTGAACCGCTTCCACATCCATTGCATCTACCGGCTCAGACGGCATGTCGTATGCCTCCCCGATGGTATATAATTCCGTCACATTGGACGTACGCGCTACCGACGTTCCCATCGCGTAACCATTGTTTTCTACGACAAATATCGCAGGCAATTTCCACGTCATCGCCATGTTAAAGGCCTCGTGCAAAGCACCTTGACGCACCGCACCATCACCGAAATAAGTGATCGAAACATTACCTGTTTTCTTATATTTTTCAGCAAATGCCAAACCCGCACCTAACGGAATCTGCGCACCTACAATTCCATGACCACCTACAAAACCAACTTCCTTATCGAAAATGTGCATGGAGCCACCTTTACCTTTTGAAGCACCTGTGATCTTACCGTATAATTCGGCCATGATCGCGTTCGGTGATGTACCTAATGCCAAAGGAATCCCGTGGTCACGGTACGCCGTGATGTATTTATCGCCCTCAATCAAAGCAGATTTTGCCCCTGATGAACACGCTTCTTGTCCAATATATAAGTGACAAAAACCTTTGATTTTTTGCATCCCGTACAACTGACCGCATTTCTCTTCGAACTTGCGCTGCAATTGCATCGACTCATACCAGTACATGTAGGTCTCTTTGGAATACTTCAGTGCTTGCGTTTCTTTCTTCGCCATCTTATTGATTGTATTTAAAATCGATGCGAAATTAAAACAAAAGCGCCACGCAGCCAAAAAATCGCGTATTATTCTTTATTTTTACAACCTTCCGCCATTCGGATTCGCCCTATGTACCTAAAATCGTTACAGGTCAAACAGTTTAAGTCTTACGAAGAAGCCCAATTTGAATTCATTTCAAATATCAATTGCATCGTAGGCGAAAACGG
>JACCDX011299578.1_pt1 | contig 14800 bp, 13 predicted proteins | sample 7449681 | NCBI WGS metagenome assembly JACCDX01 (sample SAMN15323450, study PRJNA562643) | freshwater metagenome | isolation source: river surface water | place: USA:Blue River Watershed | collected 2017-08-18
GGGCGGGCACAACATCGAGCCGCGCGTGATCGAAGAAGCGTTGTTGCAATCGCCTGCGGTGGCCTTGGCGGCGGCGGTGGGCAAGCCCGACTCGCATGCGGGCGAACTGCCGGTGGCTTATGTGCAGTTGCACCCTGGCGCCCAGGCCAGCGAAGCCGAGTTGTTGCAGGTCGCGGCGGCGCACATTCCCGAACGACCGGCGGTGCCCAAAGAGATCATCGTGCTCGACCAGATCCCGCTCACCGCAGTGGGCAAGCCGCAAAAGCACCTGCTGCAGATGGATGCGGCGCGACGCACCTTTGAGGCCGCCTTTGCATCGGTGCCTGGGGATTGGTCCCTCGAGGTCGGCCACTCGGGGGGCGGTTTGATGTTGCACGTTCGAGTCCCCGTGGCTCAGTCTGACACGCGACGCCGGATCGAGCAAATTCTCTCGACTTACGCCGTGCGACACCAGGTGAGTGCGACGTGAAGATCATCGACATCCGCGAGACCAGCGTCGCGCTCAACTCGAGCTTGCGCAACGCCGTCTTTGATTTCAGCGAGATGACCACATCGGTCGTTGCCGTGCTGACCGATCGGGTGATCGACGGACAACCCGTGGTGGGCTACGCGTTCAACTCGACTGGGCGCTATGCCTGCGGCGAGGTCATGCGCAAGCGCATGATTCCTCGCTTGTTGCAGGCACCACCCGACCACTTGCTTGACCCCGACAGCGGCTGGCTTGACCCCGAGCGCGCCCTGGCTTGCATGATGCAGCGTGAAAAACCGGGGGGGCACACCGAGCGTTCGATCGCCGTGGGGACCATCGAGGTGGCGATTTGGGACGCGCTGGCCAAAGCCCAAGGTCTGCCCTTGCACGTGCTGTTAGCACGCCGCTACAACGAGGGACGGGTGCCCCAACGGGTCCCGTGTTACGTGGGCGGCGGCTGGTACGCGCCAGACAAAGGCCTGACCGATTTGCAGGACGAAATCCGCAGCCGCTTGGACCAAGGCTACACCACCATGAAGATCAAGGTCGGAGGGGCTCCGATCAGTGAAGACCTGCGACGAATCGACGCCGCGCTGGCGGTGCTGGGCCGCCCTGAGCGGCTGGCGGTCGACGCCAACGCGGGCTTTGACCCTCAGCGCAGCCGCGAGTATGCCCGCGTGCTGGCCCCTTACGGCCTGAGGTGGTTCGAAGAGCCCACCGATCCCGTCGACTTCGCCTTGTTGGCCGAGTTGGCCGCTTGCTACCCTGGGGCCATCGCGACCGGTGAAAACCTGTTCTCGACCCAAGACGTGCGCAACCTGCTGCGCCATGGGGGGTTGCGGCCCGAACGCGACATCTTGCAGGTGGACATCCCGCAGTCCTATGGCTTGGTTCAATTCAGTCGCACCCTCTCGGTTTTGCGCGAGCATGGCTGGTCGCCACGGCAGGTGTTTCCCCATGCGGGCAACCTGATGACTTTGGCCGCAGTGGCCGGTTTTGGCCTGGGCGGCTGTGAGGCCTATCAGGGTGTATTTGGCGTTTTTGCCGGTTTCGCCGATGATGCGCAGGTTGTTGATGGCCTGATCACCTTGTCCGATCGCCCCGGCATCGGATTCGAGGGGCAAAACGCGCTTCATCAGGTCATGAAGGCTTTGGTTTGATTCACAACGAGGAGATGCACATGAGCACACCCATTCGATCCAACGGCTTGCGCCGTCGCCCTTTCCTGGCCCTGGCCGCCGCCAGTGTGGCGATGCCCCTGCGGGCCCAAACCAACTGGCCCGACAAGCCCCTGCGCGTGATCGTCCCCTTTGTGCCCGGTGGTCCGCCCGATGTGGTCGCCCGGTTGATCCAACCCCGTTTGTCCGAACTGCTCGGCCAGCCCATCGTCGTCGACAACCGGGGCGGTGCGGGTGGCAACATCGGCACCCAGGCCGTGGCCAAATCGGCTCCTGACGGCAACACCCTGTTGCTGACGTCTTCGGCGTATGTCGTCAACACCAACTTCCCGGAGTCGGGCTACAACGCTGAGCGTGACTTCATGCCGGTGACCATCGTGGCCTCACAGCCCAATGTGATCGTGTCGCACCCCAGCCTGGCGGCAAAGAACATGGCCGAGGTGATCGCCATGGCCAAAGCCAGCCCGATGGCGTTTGCCACGCCTGGCAGCGGGACCACGCCCCATTTGACCGCCGAAAACTTTTTCAACATCGCCAACAAGCTCAACATGACCCCGATCCACTACCGGGGTGCCGGTCAGGCGGTCGGTGCGGTGGTCGGCGGTGAGCCCAAGTTGGGTTGCATGGCCATGACCGCGCCGTTGCAGAACATCAAAGGCGGCAAGCTGCGCGCCTTGGCGGTGTCCAGCGCCAAGCGCCTGTCGATCCTGCCCGATGTGCCCACGTTGAGCGAGTTGGGGCACCCCGACATGCTCGACTACACCTGGGTGGGGGCTTTCCTCCCTGCAGGAACACCCCCCGCGATTCAAGCCAGGTGGTACGAGGCGCTGAACAAGGCCTTGAGCGCGCCTGACATCAAAGAAAAGCTTCAAGCGATGGCGTTTGATGCCTTGCTCGAGTCACCGGCCAAAACCGCCGATTATGTGCGGGCTGAAATCGCGCGCTGGGGCCAGGTGGTCAAACACATTGGATTCAAACCCGAATGACGTCACTTTCAATTGAGCAACCATGAGCCAAGACCACCCCCCCAAAGGCCAGGTGCGACGCATCGTCACCGGCCACGACGAGAACGGCCTGTCCTTTGTCAGCGAGGACCGGATCGCCCCCTCGGTGCACACCAACCCCAAGCGCGTGGGCTACTGCCTGACCCAGTTGTGGATGACCGATGAGTCGCCTGCCAAGGTCGACAATGGGCCAGACCCCACCTCGCGCCCGCTCAAACTCGAACCCCCAAAAGGGGGCACCGTGGTGCGCATCATCGAGTTCGGTCCCGAGGGCGAGTGGATCACCAAGATCGACACGGCTGACGCGAAGGTGGCCTGGGGTGCCTTGGGCACCCAGACCGCCGGCACGAACACCAGCGGAAAAGCCAAGCACCCCTTCATGCACCGCACCGAATCGGTGGACTACGCCCTGGTGTTGGAGGGGGAGATCACCCTGGTTCTCGACAAAGAAGAGGTGCTCATGAAGACGGGCGACTTCTTGGTTGAGCGTGGCACCAACCACGCGTGGGCGAACCGTTCGGGCAAGCCCTGCCGCATGCTGTTTGTGCTGATTGACGGGCAGTTCGACCCCAACATCAGCCGCCATTTCGCCGCTATTCCGCACTGAGTTTCAAGAGGATCACGATGCGCTCGATGACTTTCAATCGTCTGGCCCCCAAGGGCCTGCTGGCAGGGCTGTTGACACTGATGACGGCATGGGCCTGGGCCCAAGGGGCTTATCCCCAGAAAACCGTGCGCTTGATCGTGCCGTTCCCGCCGGGGGGCGGCAACGATGTGATCGCACGGGTGGTGGCCCAGAAACTGACCGACAAATGGGGGCAGACGGTGGTGGTCGAAAACCGCGCGGGTGCCAACGGCATCGTCGGTTTGCAGGCCCTGATGCAAGCCCCGGCCGACGGTTACACGCTGGCGGTGGGCGCGGCCGGCCCGATGGCGGTCAACCCCAGCCTGTATGCCAAATTGCCCTACGACCCGCTGAAAGACTTTGCGCCGATCACCAATTTGGTGAATTTTCCGCTCTTGTTGGTCACCCACCCTTCGGTGCCCGCCAAGACCACCCGTGAGTTGGTGGCTTTGGCCAAGGCCAAGCCCGGGCAATTGACCTATGCCTCACCCGGCAGTGGCAACTCGGGCCACTTGGCCGGTGAGTTGTTCAACAGCATGGCCGGTGTTCAAATCGTCCACATTCCCTACAAAGGGCAGGGCCCGGCTCAAACCGATCTGATGGCGGGGCAGGTCAACATGCTCTACAGCAGCATTCCTTCGGTCATCAACCAGGTCAAGAGCGGTCAATTGACGGCGATCGCGGTGGGCAGTGCCAAGCGACTGGCATCGATCCCCGACGTGCCGACCATTTCCGAGAGCGGTGTACCGGGTTACGAGGCCTATTCCTGGGTGGGTTTGGTGGCGCCGGCGCAGACGCCGCCCGACATCGTGCGCAAGATCCACCGCGACGTGAGCGAGATCCTCAAGCAGCGTGACGTTGCGGACAAACTCAATCAACAAGGGGCGCTGCCGATCGGCGACACCCCCGAGGAGTTCACCCAATACATCCGCGACGAAATCGCCAAATGGGGCAAGGTCGTGCGCGAGGCCAACATCAAATTGGATTGACCATGCCCCGATCGAAAATCCCCGCGGTCGAGCCTGCGCTCAAGCAAGCCGCGCGCAAGGCGCGCAACCACCGTTCTGGCGCGTTTCAGCAAGGCCTGGCCATGCGCAGCCAGGTGCTCGGCCCCGACTACGTGCAGCGCGCGTTTGAGAATGCCGATGCGCTTTCCTTGCCCTTTCAGGAGTTGGCGACCGAGTTCGCTTGGGGCAGCGTCTGGACCCGTGGCGGCTTGACCCTGCGTGAGCGCAGCCTGATGACCATGGCCATGTGCATCGCCTTGAATCGCCCGCGTGAACTGCAAATCCACCTCAGGGGAGCCCTGCGCAACGGCGTCGAACCCGAGCTGCTGCCCGAAATTTTGCTGCAGGGCTTTTTGTACTGCGGGGGGCCGGCGACGATCGATGCCATGCACGCCATCCGCGAGGCGATGCCAGGTCTGGCCCATGAGGTGCGGACGCGGGCTTCGCCCAAGGGCAAGGCCCCATCGGTGCGCTCGACCCCTGATCAAAAGAGAAGCAAGGCAACCGCCCCCCAGCCGGATGCCCCCAAGGCCACTCGAAAGAAGCCCGCATCAACGCGGCGCTGAACGCCCCTTGACCAGGGGCTGGCCCGACATCATGGCCAAGACCTCGGCGGTCGAGGCCGTGTCGTGCAGGTTCAGCCCCTGTGCCATGGCGGCGGTGTAGATCGACGCGCAGGTCTGAAAGAGGGGCGTCGGGCAATCGACCGACTTGGCCATGTCACCGATCACCTGCATGTCTTTTTGCCAAACCTCGACCTTCATGGTGGGCGGGGTGTACTGGCGTTCGATCATGAAGGGCATGCGCAGGCGCATGACGCCGGTGCCCAGCACCGGGCTGTGGCCAAAGTGCTCAAGCGCGACTTTGGGGTCCAGCCCCATCTTGCGGCACAGGTTGACCGACTCGGCGTAAGCCACGTTGTAGATGGCCACCAGGTGATTGGCAGCAAATTTGAGTTTGGTCCCTGCGCCCACTTCGCCAATGTAGGGGGCCATGTCGGTAAAGGCCTGAAAAATCGGGGCCACTTTTCGGCAAGCGGCTTTGGGGCCGCTGACATAGATGGTCCAGGCGCGGTCCTTCATGCGCGCTGCCGTGCCACTGATGGGGCAATCGAGCATGACGCGCCCCTGGCGGGCCAGGGCCTGGGCCGCGGCTTCTTTGTCGACCAAGGGCAGGGTGCTGGTTTCGATCACGATCTGCTTGCCGCCTTGGTGCGGGTGGATGGCCAAGTCGCTGACCACGCTGGCCAGGGCTTTGGAACTGGCGACCGACACCATCACCACATCGGCTTGTTGCGCCACCTGGGCGTTGGAGCGGGCGACGCTTCCGCCGGCTTTCTTCAGGCGCCTCTTGCAGGCGTCGCTGATGTCGTGCCCGGTCACTTTGAACCCATGGTCGATCAAGGTTTCGGCCATGATGCCCCCCATGATCCCCAGTCCGATGATGCCCACGTGCGGGCGTTGCTGATTGGCCATGATGGACTCCACTTCAGACCGTCGATTGAGATGCCTTGGATTGTTGCGCCTGCTCACAGGCGACGGGCTGGGGCCTTGTCGCCTGGGTAACAAGTCAGCGCGTTTCAGGCAACACCAGGGGCCCCTTGCCCGCCCAGCGGTCCAGATAGAGGTAGATCACGGGCGTGATGTACAGGGTGATCACTTGTGAGAACAGCAAGCCGCCCACCACGGCCACCCCCAGGGGCATGCGCAACTCGGCCCCCGCGCCCAATCCCAGGGCGATGGGCAGCGCGCCCATCAGGGCGGCGAAGGTGGTCATCAGGATGGGCCTGAAGCGCAGCACGCAAGCTTGGCGGATGGCTTGTTCAGGGGTCATGCCCTGTTCGCGCTGTGCAACCAAGGCGAAGTCGATCATCATGATGGCGTTCTTCTTCACGATGCCTATCAGCATCAAGATGCCGATGGTGGCGATGAGCGTGAGTTCAATTTTGAAGAACCACAGGAAGAGCAAGGCCCCGACCGCTGCCGAGGGCAGGCCGGCCAGAATCGTGATCGGGTGGATGTAGCTCTCGTACAGCACCCCCAGCAAGATGTAGATGACTGCCAAAGCCACCAAAATCAGGATGACCTGACTGCTTTGCGAGCCTTTGAAGACCGCCGCATCGCCGCCGTAACTGGTGATGATGGACGAGGGAAAGCGAAGCTCTTGGCCGAATTTTTCGATCTTGGTGGTCGCTTCACCCAACGACACGCCAGGCGCCAAGTTGAACGAAACCGTCACCGATTGCAGCTGGCCCTGGTGGTTGACCGCGGTGGGGCCCACGCTGCGACTGACCTTGACCAAGGTGGACAAAGGTATGACCTGCTGGGTCGTGCGCGAACGCACGTAGATTTTGCCAATGGCATCTTCGAATTGCCGGTACTCGCCCGGGGCTTCCATGATCACCAAGTAGCTGTTGGCCGGGGTGAAGATGGTCGAAATCTGACGATCGCCAAAGGCGTTGTAGAGCGCATTGCGCAGGTCTTGGATCGAGACGCCCATCGCCCCGGCTTTGTCGCGGTCAAACTGGACATTGGCCTGCAGTCCACGCATTTGGGTGTCGCTGGTGACGTCACGGAACGACTCGTCCGCGCGCATCTTGTTGATGAGCTGGGTTGACCACTCGGTCAGCGCGTCGGCGCTGACGCTTTGCATCACGTACTGATAACGGCTCTTGGTGACTTTGCCGCCCAAATTCAGGTTTTGCACCGGGCGCATGAAAACGTTGAACCCGGGGTAGCGCAGCTTTTGTCGCAAGCCTTCGATCACTTTCTGGATTTTTTCACGCTCCCCACGGGCCTTGAGCACGATGAACATGCGGCCATTGTTGAGTTGTTGGGGGTTGTTGGGCGGTGAGCCGATGAACGAGGACACATAGGCCACGTTGGGGTCTTGGCGCACGATCTCTGCGGCACGGGCTTGCAAACGGGTCATCTCTTCAAAGGAAATGTCCTCGGACGCTTCGGTGATGGCCTGAATCTGACCCAAGTCCTCCTCGGGGAAAAACCCCTTGGGGCTGATCATGGTGAGCCAGACCGTCAAACCAAAGGTCAGGAAAGCCACGCCCAACACCCAGCGGCGATGCTTCAGGGCGAAGTCCAGGGTGTCGGCATAGGCGTCGAGCACCGCCTTGAAGCCACGTTCGAACACCTGGCCGAATCGGTTCTCGTGTTGGTGGTCTGTGTTGGCCGCGGTCAGAAAACGGCTGCACATCATGGGCACCAGGGTCAACGAGACCAGGGCCGAAACCAACACCGACAGGCCGACGACCACGGCGAATTCGCGAAACAGCAGTCCAATGACGCCAGGCATGAAGAAAATCGGAATGAAGACCGCCACCAAAGAAACCGAGATCGAAAAGATGGTGAAAGCCATCTCTTTCGAACCTTTCAGAGCGGCTTCCAGAGGCGCCATGCCTTCCTCGATGTGGCGCATGATGTTCTCCAACATCACGATGGCGTCGTCGACCACCAGACCCACGGCCAGGGTGATGCCCATGAGCGAGATGTTGTCCAAACTGTAGCCCAAGGGGTAGAGCAGGGCGACCGCACCGATCAGCGACACCGGCAGGCTGAGCGTGGGGATGATGGTCGCCACCACGTGGCGGATGAAAACCAGGATGACCAAAATCACCAGCGCCATGGTCAAGGCCAGAGACAGCTTGATGTCAAAGATCGCTTCACGGATGGCCACTGAACGGTCATTCAGGGTCAGCAGTTGGATCGAAGCCGGCAGCTGGGCTTGAAAAACGGGAATGAGTTCGCGGATTTGGTCGATGACTTCGACCGTGTTGGCATTGGGCTGGCGCTGCACCGACAAAATGATTGAGCGCTCGCCGTTGTAGCTGGCCGCTGTTCGCACCGACTCATAACTTTCCTCGACATCGGCGACATCGCCCACTCGGATGACCACGCCGTTGCGGTTGGTGACGATCAGTTGGGCGAAGTCTTGGGCGCGGTAGAGCTGCTTGTTGACCTGGATGGTGAGCAGTTGCTTGGGGCCATCCAAAATGCCCACGGGTGTGTTCGAGTTGCCGCTGTTGACGGCGTTTTGAACATCTTCCATGGTCAGGTTGTGGGTGGCCAGGGCCTCCGGGTGGGGTCGAACACGGATGGCGAACTTTTTCTGGCCGTTGACGTTGACCAGAGCGACACCGTTGATGGTCGAGATGGTGGGGGCGATCAGGCTCTCGGCAAAGTCATTGAGCTCGGATAAGTTGAGCGAGGGCGAATGGAGGGCCACGAACAAAATCGGGGCATCGGCTGGATTGACCTTGCGATAAGAGGGCGGGGTGGTCATCTCGACCGGCAACAGCCGCTGGGCACGCAACAATGCGGCTTGCACGTCCACCGCCACCAGGTCAATGTTTTTGTCCGAGTTGAATTCCAGCGTGATGCTGGTCGCACCCAAGATGCTGGTCGAGCTGATGACGCTGATGCCATCGATGGTCGAGAACTGCTTTTCCAGGGGCAGGGCCACCGAAGCAGCCATGGTCTCGGGGCTGGCCCCTGGGAACTGGGCGGTGACGCTGATGACTGGGGTGTTGTAACTGGGCAGCGCCGCAATGGGCAATTTGAGGTAGGCCAACCAGCCAGCCAACACGCAAGCCAGGCTGAGCAGCACGGTCATGACCGGCCGCTGGATGCACAGCTGAGGCAGGTTCATTTCTTGCCGCCCGCCGCCGGTGTGATGATGCGCACCTTGCCCCCCGGACGCAGGTTTTGTCGCCCATCGAGCACGATGCGGTCTTCGGCGGTGATGCCGGTGACGACCAAGGTGTTCTTGTGGGTATAGACGTCTTTGACCGGGTTGGGTTTGACAGTGTTGTCCTCACCCACGACATACACGAAGCGCCCATTGACGGTGGTGACCACGGCCTCGGGCGGGATGACCAAGGCATCCTTCAGCACGCCCAACTCGGCGCTGACTTGCACGAACTGGCCTGGCCACAGATCCCCCTTGGCGTTGGCGAAGCTGGCCTTGACCCGGATGGTGCCACTGGTCGGATCAATGCTGTTGTCGACGAAGTACATTTCACCCTCGACCACCTGGCCGGTGGCGGGCACCGTGGCCTTGACTTTGGCTCGACCCGAACCATGGCTGGCTTTCAGGCGGGCGTACTGGCTCTCGGGCAGGTTGAACTGCACGGCAATGGGGTCGACCTGGGTGATGGTGACCAGCGCTGCAGTGCCCGGCTGCACCAAGGAGCCGGGAAAGACGTTGATGACGCCGGTGCGACCCGAGATGGGGGCGCGGATGGCGTTGTAGCCCAAGGCCACCTCCGCGGCGGCCAAGGCGGCTTCATCCGATTTCACCAAAGCCCACTGGGCATCGCGTTGGGCGGTCGTGGTGTCGAGCGAGCCTTGCGAGATGAAGTTTTGTGCGCGCAATTCGCGCGCGCGCGCCAACTGACGGTCCTGGTCTTGCCCCAAGGCGCGGTTTCGGGCCAGCGTGGCGCGCAATTTTTCGACGTTGGCATTGTCATTTCGGTCATCGAGCAGGAACATGGGCTGGCCTTGCTGAACCACTTGCCCCTCTTTGATCAACACCTCCTTGACCAGATTGGAGACCTGGGTGCGAACGTCGACGACTTTGAGCGGCGTCACGGTGCCGTTGACTTCGACCACGATGGGGGTGTCGACCACTTTGGCTTGGAAGACGGTGACGGCTTGTTCGGTGGGGGCGCTGCGGCCTTTGGCGGCTTCGGGTTGAGAAAATCGCCAATAGAGCGCTGCGGCCAACCCGACCAGCAGGGCCAGCAGCACGATCCAGCGGCCCGGGTGTTTGATTTTCATGGGTTCCTTTCACGCCGAGTCCCCATCCTTGATCGACGGATCACTCAAAACGCGTTGATGCTACTCGCAAACCAAAGACCTTCACAGGGGAAAACCCATGCCATGTAAACATGTGTAAACCGGTCAATTCGATCCAAATGTCAGCTGCACTTTGACCGCCACAGAACGGTCTGCCGCCAAGGCGAAAGCCTCCTCGAAGCGGGTGTAGGGCAGGCTGTGGGTGATGAGGGGTTTGACGTCGATCCGTCCCTGGTTCATGAGCTCGACGGCCAGGGCGAATTCGGGGTGAAATCGGAACGAGCCGCGCAGGTCAAACTCCTTGGCGACCAGCACGTTCAAGGGGATGCTGATCTCGCCGCCGGTGCCGACTTGGACGATGATGCCGCGGGGTTTGAGCACCTCAAAACCCGTGCGCAGGGCCTGGGCGTTGCCACTGGCTTCGAACAGGACGTCAAAATACCCTTTGTCGGCTTTGAACGCATCGAGTTCGTGGGGCGCGGTCGACATGTTGACGATCTGGTCGGCACCGACCTGACGCGCGCGTGACAGGGTCTGGTCCGTGATGTCGGTGGCGACGATCTGTGTGGCCCCGGCCAGCCGGGCGGCCATGACCACCAAGGAACCGATGGGGCCGCAACCCGTCACCAGCACGCGCTTGCCCATCAACTCGCCCGCTCGGCGCACGGCGTGCAGGGCCACCGACAACGGCTCGGCCATCGCCGCTTCGGCGTCGCTGACGAGGTTGGTGACCGGGTGGGCCTGCCAGGATTCGATCACCATCTCTTGGCGAAACGCCCCCTGAATGTGGGGCCAAGGCATGGCGCTGCCATAAAACCGCATGTTCTGACAGTGGTTGTGTTGCCCCTGTTGGCAATACCCGCAGGCGCCGCAGGGGCGGCTGGGGCTGATGGCCACGCGTGTGCCCACCGGCAGGTCGCGGACCTCGGCACCGGTTTGCAGCACCACCCCAGAGACTTCGTGGCCCAGCACCATGGGTTGTTTGACGCGCACCGTGCCAAAGCCCCCGTGCTGGTAGTAATGCAGGTCGGAGCCGCAAATGCCACCCGCCCTCAGACCCACTCGCAATTGGTTGGGACCCAAGGGCTCGGTCGGCAAATCCAAGATGCGCAGATCGCGGGCGGCGTGGATGACCAGGGCGTGGGGCATGGGGCGGTCCTTTCAAAGGGTGGCGGTGACGCCGCCATCGACGTAGAGCACATGGCCAGTCACGAAATTCGAGGCCGCGCTCGACAAAAAGATCGCGGCCCCCACCAAGTCGGTCACATCACCCCAACGGCCGCTGGGGGTGCGGTTGATGAGCCAAGCGCTGAAGGTGGGGTCGTTGACCAGGGCCTGCGTGAGCTCGGTTTTGAAGTAACCCGGCCCCAAGCCATTGACCTGGATGCCGTGCTTGCCCCAATCGATCGCCATGCCTTTGGTGAGCATTTTCATGGCCCCCTTGGACGCCGCGTAAGGGGCGATGCCTGGTCGCCCGAGTTCGCTTTGTACCGAGCAGATGTTGATGATCTTGCCGCTTTTTCGCGCAATCATGTGCTGGGCCACGGCCCGCGAGACCAGGAAAGCACTGTCCAAGTTGGTGCGCATGATGTTGTGCCATTGATCCACCGGAAACTGGTCCAGCGGGGCCCGAAAGGTCATGCCTGCGTTGTTGACCAGAATGTCGAGGGCGCCCACGTTCGACTCGATGTGGGCGATGGCGGAATCGACCTGTTCGACCACGGTGACGTCAAAGGGGTGGGCGTGCACCCTTTGCTTCGCATCCAAGCCCCAGGCCGAGGCCTGTTCGCACAGGGTTCGGTGGGCCTGTTCAAGCCGATCGGCCCGGCGGCCATTGAGAACCACCCGAGCCCCCGCCGACAGCAGACCACTGGCCAAGGCCAGACCGATTCCCCCGCTGGAGCCGGTGATCAGCGCCGTGCGCCCCGTGAGGTCAAAGAGGTGCAGGGCAGGTGGGGGCGGTTGCACGGGCGAGTTCATGTCTGAGGCCTGAGGGAGGTGGTCGGGTCATTATGCGAAGGAAGTGGCTGCGCATGCGGACCCTAAAGGGCCCATTTCCATGGGGGAATCCCGAGTTTACTTGCCGTGCGATGCCTTCGTTGGTTTAATCCGCGCATGCCAAATACGAATGACCTCCAATCTTTGCCCGCACGTGATGCCCAAGCCGTGGTTCACGGCCTGACCAACCTGTCCGTTCATGCCCAACGCGGGGCGAGCGTGATCGAGTCGGGTCACGGTGTTTGGGTCCGTGACATTCATGGGCGTGAATACATCGAAGCCATGTCAGGCCTGTGGTGCATCGCCTTGGGGTATGGCAATGAGCGATTGGCCGATGTGGCGCACCGCCAGATGAAGCAGTTGGCCTATTACCCCCTGACCAACCACAAAAGCCACCCGCCCGTGATTGCCCTGGCGGAAAAGCTTTTGTCCATCGCGCCGGTTCCGATGTCCCGCATCTGGTTTGCCAGCACGGGCTCAGAGGCCAACGACTGCGCCGCACGCCTGAGCTGGTATTACTGGAACGCCATGGGCCAACCCAAGCGGCGGCAGTTCATCTCTCATCGCCTGGCCTACCACGGCAACACCATCGCTTCGGCCAGCCTGTCGGGCGTGAGCTACGCCCATGACCGCTTCAATTTGCCTTTGCCCGGTTTCATGCACGTGACCACCCCCCACTTCACCCGTCACGCGCAGTCGGGTGAGTCTGAGGAAGCGTTCAGCGACCGGTTGGTGGCCGACATTGAACGCCTGATCCTGGCCCAGGGGCCAGAAACGATTGCCGCTTTTTTTGTCGAGCCGGTGATGGGAGCCGGTGGCATCGTGGTGCCGCCGTCGCGCTACTACGAGCGCTTGCAGGCACTGTTGAAGCAGCACGACATCTTGCTGGTGTGTGACGAGGTGGTGACCGCCTTTGGCCGAACTGGCGAGATGTTCGGTTCGACCACGATGAAGCTCCAGCCTGACCTCTTGGTGTGCGCCAAGGCCCTGTCCAGCGCCTACATTCCGATCTCGGCCTTGATGATCGGTCCCAAGGTGTATGAGGCGATTGAGCGCCAAAGCGGTGAGTTGGGTCTGTTTGGTTTGACGATGACCTATTCAGGCCACCCAGTGGCCTCGGCGGTGGCCCTGGAGACCCTCAAAATCTACGAGGAAGAGCGCATCGTGGACCATGTCCGCGACCTCGCGCCGGCGTTTTTGGGTGGGCTACAGGCTTTATCGTCTCACCCCCAGGTGAAAGAGGTGCGGGGCATTGGTTTGCTGGCGGGCGTGGAACTGGTCGCTGGCCAGGGCCGTGAGTGTGCCCGTTTGGCCGAGGAAGAAGGGCTGATCGTGCGTGCGATCGGCGACACGATCGCGTTTTGCCCGCCACTGGTCATTTCCGCCTCGGAGGTCGATGAGTTGCATCGACGCTTTGCCCGGGCGCTCGATCGACTCTGAGTGTATCCATGCGCCCAACCCAGTCTTTTTCAGACGGGGCGCTTTCGTTTGCATTCCTGACATACTGGGTTGTCGATGCAACTCCAACCACTGCCCACCATGTACAAGTTGATCACGCTGGCCGAAAAAGGCATTTTGATCCTCATCGCCTTGTTCACCGTCTACAGCGTGTGTTCCGAGATGTATGCCGTCGTGGTGGCAGGAAAAATCACTTTGACCGATCTGCTGCTGATGTTCATCTACGCCGAAGTACTGGGGATGGTGGCTGCGTTCTACAAGTACAACAAAATCCCGATCACCATCCCCATTTTCATTGCCATCACCGCCCTGTGTCGCCTGATCATCCTTCAGGGCAAGGGCATCAGCACGATCGATTTGATCTATGAGAGCGGAGCCGTGCTTTTGCTGGCCATCGCTTCCCTGATCATGAAGCTAGAGCTCAAGGGGTTTTCCGCCGACCCTGAGCGGGTGTCCGATACCGACCGTCCGGGCTGAATCAACGGGTTCGGGGGCCAATGCGGCCCCGCGCCTTTGCCTTTTTGGGTTCGATCCAAACCCATGGTTTTTGTTAATTGATGTGTACTTTGATAGAATAAACGGATTTATATATATAATCCAAAGAGTTCATTTTCAATTGAAGGACTCGGAAGTCTTTTGGGCCACACCCCCCAGTTCCGAGATCAAGATGCCAGGAAAAATCCCTTGGGACATGTTGTCCAGTGAAGAACAAGACCTGTATCGAAGGCTTTGTCGCGCCATGTCAAAAGGGGTTGTTTGTGCCGAACAAGCCCTTCGAGGCGCCAGCGCATGCCCTTCGGATCAGGCCCACGCCCTTTCAAACGCTGAGCACAGGGCCATGCTCCCCCCAGACCTGGCGGCCTTGCAGGTCAAATGCGAAGCGGCTCGCCAGGCTCACCGGCAACTCGTCAGTCGCTACCTCGAACACTGACCTGGACCGGATGTCCCGCAACCCGTGGGGTTGGCCGTTTGACACGGTGCGTGGGGGGCAGGATCCATGACAAAATGTTTTGAAATTTTGTCCGCAATGCCCCCCAACGCACATTGCCATGTTGTGGCCTGAATCACTGACCCACGTGCTGCAGCAGGCGATCGGTGAACGCATCCGTTCCATGACGGGCTCACAGTCCGATCTGGATGCGTTTCTTGTGCCTGCGGGTGATCGCGGCTTGTTGGGGCCCGACTCGATCACTTGGCGGGTTCACGCGGATTTTTCGGCCATGATGGTCGGCGGTCTTGCCTCCTTGATCA
>JACCDX010288008.1_pt1 | contig 14799 bp, 14 predicted proteins | sample 7449681 | NCBI WGS metagenome assembly JACCDX01 (sample SAMN15323450, study PRJNA562643) | freshwater metagenome | isolation source: river surface water | place: USA:Blue River Watershed | collected 2017-08-18
AAGCCTGCAGCCAAAAAAGCACCCGCCAAAAAGCGCACCCCGAATGCTGCTTTCATGAAGCCGATGACCCCCAGCGCCGCTTTGGCAGCTGTGATTGGCAACACCCCCGTGCCCCGCACCGAGGTGGTCAGCAAGCTGTGGGCTTACATCAAGAAAAACGGTCTGCAAGACAAAGCGAACAAGCGCGCCATCAACGCCGACGCCAAGCTCAAAGAAGTGTTTGGCAAAGCCCAGGTCACCATGTTCGAACTGGCTGGCCTGATCGGCAAGCACCTCAAGGGCTGATTCAGTGCTTGGATGAAAAAAGGCCGCACCAGCGGCCTTTTTTCATGGGGTGCGCAACACCGTAACATCAACCTTTGCCCTGGTCCAAGGCGGCTTGACGAATTGCGCTCATGGTGGTGCGGGTGGTGATGACTTCGGGATCCAGCATCACCTCGATCAAAGTGCCGCGCTCAGCAGCCAAAGCGCGCTCAAAGGCCGGTTCGAATTCTTCGGTGCGCGTGATGCGCACACCCTCGTAGCCGTAAGCCTTGGCCAACATCACAAAATCAGGGTTTTGCAATCGGCTGCCGACCTCATGCCTGGGGTACTCGCGCTCTTGGTGCATGCGGATGGTGCCGTACATGCCGTTGTTGAGCAAAACGATGATGCTTTTACCCCCGTGCTGCACAGCGGTGGCCAACTCTTGACCATTCATCAAAAAATCACCATCGCCAGCGATGGTGAAGGCGGGTCGACCCGTGACGATGTTGGCCGCGATGCCCGCCGGCACGCCATAGCCCATGGCCCCGGAGGTCGGTGCCAACTGGGTTTTGAGACCGCGAGCCAGTCCATGGTAGCGGTGAAAGCGATGCACCCAGCTGGCAAAGTTGCCTGCCCCATTGGTGACCACAGCATCTGCGGGCAACAATCGATTGACCACGCCCATGACGGCAGCCATGTCGATCAGACCCGGCAAAGTTTGCGGCTTCAAATTGGCCAGATAGTCGGCGTGAATTTTTGCTGTGCGCTCGGCCCAGGGCACCTCGGGCGGCGCGGCCAGTCCCTCGAGCGATCGGGCGGCTGCGTTCATGGTGGACAAGATGGCCAAATCGGCGCGGTAGACCCGATTCAACTCTTCGGCGCCACCATGGATGTGCACCAGTTTTTGAACCGGCCGGGGAGCCTGGATCAGGGTGTAGCCGCCGGTGGTCATCTCCCCCAGACGCGGCCCGATCACCAACAACAAGTCACTGTCGCGAATGTGTTGAGCCAGTTGGGGCGAAGGCCCGATACCCACATCGCCCGCATAGTTGGGATGGTGGTTATCAAAGGTGTCTTGAAAACGAAATGCATTGCCCACGGGCAGTTTCCAGTTTTCGGCAAAGCGCTGCAAGGCCTGTGCGGCCTGCGGCGTCCAGCCACCGCCACCGGCGATGACCATCGGTTTTTTGGACACCAGCAGCATCTCTCGCAGGGTGTGCAAGGCTCCCGGATCGCCCCAGGCCTCAACCGCCTCGAGTCGGGGCAATGGGCGGGCCTTCACGGGGCGGGTCAACATGTCTTCGGGCAAGACCACCACCACGGGACCCGGACGGCCATTCATGGCCGTGGCAAAGGCGCGTGACACGTACTCTGGAATCCGCTCGGGATCATCAATTCGTTCGACACGCTTGGCCATGCCCTTGGTGTTGGGACCAAAGAAACTGTTGTAGTCGACCTCCTGAAACGCTTCGCGATCGCGGCAGTCGCTGCCCACATCTCCCACAAACAGCACCATCGGGGTGCTGTCCTGAAAGGCCGTGTGAACGCCAATCGACGCGTTGGTGGCTCCAGGGCCCCGTGTGACAAAGCACACGCCGGGACGACCCGTGACACGCGCTTGGGCGTCGGCCATGTAAGCGGCGCCACCTTCTTGGCGGTTGATGACAAAGCGGATTTTGTCGCGATGCATGTGAAAACCATCGAGGACGGCCAAATAACTTTCACCAGGCACCCCGAAGGCGTGGGTGATGCCCTGCTCGACCAGGCATTCGACCAACAAGTGGCCGGCCAGCGTTTGACTCATGTCTGCACTCCTGAATTGCGATGAGATGAAGAGAGATTGCGCGCCAGGGCATGAGAAACGCCCCCGCCCAAAAACAAAAACAAGGCTGCGCCGGCCAAGGTCAGACCATGCAAGCCCTGGTCCATCAAGCTGCCGAAAATCAACGGTGACGTTGCCGACCCCACATCGAGTCCAGCAAAGACCAAACCGTAAACACGCCCAGTGGCTCCGCTGGGCGTGGCCTGCTTGATCATGAAGTCACGCGATGGCGCACCCAGACCGATGGCCAAGGCCGTGATGGCGAGTGCGACCGGGGTCCCCCAGGGGCCTAACCAACCGGTGGCGCTGAGCAACATCCCGCACCCGGCCAAGCCCATGCACCAAGCGACGACCCGATCGGCTCGCGCCGGCCAACGGGCAGTCAGGAAGCCACCCAGCAAATTGCCGCCAGCAACCATCAGCAAATAGGCGGTCAAGGTCATGCTGGCCGTGACCAGGCTGAGGTCATGCACCTTTTGCAAAATCGTGACCAGAAAATTTTGCACCACCGAATAAGTCATGGTGACGCAAAACAAAAACACGAAGCTCCAGACCACCGCCGGCAGACGCAGCAAGGCCCACAAAGACCATGCGCCCGCATTTGGCTCAGGCAGTTCGGTCGCCAGGCGTCCGGCCCGGGTTTCCAGCCAGGGGCTGCGCCAGATGCACAGCCCCATCAAAGCCAGATACACCCCACTGGCACCCAGATAAGCCAAAGACCAATGCCCCAAGCTGCTCAACCCGATCATGAAAGGCGGGGCCAGCGACCAACCCAGTGTCCCGGACAGATTGTGGGCGCTGTATGCATGCCCCAGTCGCAAAGGGCTGACCTGGCGATTGAGGACCGAGTAGTCAACCGGATGGTAAACACCATTGCCCATGCCCAGCATCACCGCGCCCCACAGCAAGTCATTCAGGCTGCTGGCTTGGCTCAACCACAGGCAAGCCAAGGCCATCAGGCCCTGAGCGGCATACAGGACCCGGCGAGCACCATGCCGATCGACCACAAAACCCGAAGCCGTCTGGGCGCAAAAAGACACCGCAAAGAAAACGCTGATGACCCCGCCCAGACTGGCGTAACTCAGGCCTAACTCGGCCACGAAAAACGGGAACATCGAAGGCAGCAGCAGGTGCGAGAAATGTGAACTGGCATGACACGCCGAGATCAGGCCAATGATGCCGGCATCGCGTTGCCAGGGTGCGGGAACAGCCCAAGTGCTCATGCGGCCCGGTCACTCCAAAGACCAAAGGGATCGCCCTTGACCTCGTCCTCAGCCTGAAACAAGGGACCGATCTTGTAAATGGCGCTGACCCGCAAAGCAATGTCGTCATCGGCGCGGATCAACCCCTGAGTGAACACCAGATTGCGCGTCATGCGCAACACATCGGCTTGGGCCTGAACCCAGGCACCCAACTTGGCCGGCGCCAAAAAATCCATCTGCAAACTGATGGTGGGCAAAAAATGACGCGGCAAATCGGTCTGATAAGGCACACAAATGGCCGCCAACATGTCAGCCAAAGTGGCCAACATCCCGCCGTGGCAAACGCCCACCGGGTTGGTGTGCAGGGGACCGACCCGAAAACCGATCAGCACCCGGGCTTGGCCCTGGTCCTGAATCAGGCGGCCATACAAGGGACCGTTGTGCTGCATATAAGGTCCGCCCACGCGCAGCGGGCGAAAACCTTCGGGAATGTCTTGGGTTGGGGTCATGACAGAGCTTGGTAAGGTTTGATCCTAACCGAGCCGATCGCATCACGCTGTCACTTGCCCTTCTTGAATTGAAATTCGCCGGGGGCTCGCACCGGATCGACCTTGATCTGGATCAGGTCCTTGGGACCAAAGCGGCCCTCCAGGATGAGGCGCGACAATGGGTTTTCGATGCGCTGCTGGATGGCCCGCTTGAGTGGGCGTGCGCCAAAAACCGGGTCGAAACCCACCTTGGCCAATTCGGCCAGAGCCGCTTGGGACACATCCAACCCGAGCTCCATGCGCGCCATCCGTTCGGACAAAACGCGCAGCTGGATCTCGGCAATGCGCGCAATGTGGTCAGCCCCCAGACCGTGAAAGACCACGGTTTCGTCGATGCGGTTGAGGAACTCAGGGCGGAAATGCTGCTTGAGTTCATCCCACACCGCGTCTTTGATGTCTTGAGCGTCGCGCCCGGCCATGGCCTGGATGATGGGCGAGCCCATGTTGGAGGTCATGACGATGACGGTATTTTTGAAGTCCACAGTGCGCCCTTGGCCATCGGTCAGGCGTCCGTCGTCGAGCACCTGCAGCAAGATGTTAAAGACATCCGGATGGGCTTTTTCGACTTCATCGAGCAAGACCACGCTGTAGGGCTTTCGACGCACAGCTTCGGTCAAGTAGCCGCCCTCGTCGTATCCGACATAGCCAGGCGGGGCGCCGATCAGGCGGCTGACCGAGTGCTTCTCCATGAATTCACTCATGTCGATGCGGATGAGGTGGTCTTCACTGTCGAACAAAAAACCCGCCAGGGCCTTGCACAACTCGGTTTTGCCAACGCCTGTTGGACCCAGAAACAAAAAGGATCCAGTGGGTCGGTTGGGGTCACCCAAGCCCGCACGCGAGCGCCGGATGGCGTTGGAGACAGCAACGATGGCCTCATCTTGGCCCACCACCCGCAAATGCAGACGGTCTTCCATGGCCAACAGCTTGTCGCGCTCGCCCTGCATCAGCTTGGCGACCGGGATGCCCGTGGCACGCGCCACCACCTCGGCGATCTCCTCGGCGCCGACTTGGGTGCGCAGCAATTTGGGGCCGCTGCTGGCATTGGCCTTGCTTTCTTTGGCGGTGGCCTCTTTATGTCGCTTCTCCAATTCGGGCAGACGTCCGTATTGAAGTTCGGCCACTTTGTTGAAATCGCCTTTGCGGGTGAATTCGTCGATTTGAAAGCGCAGGCGGTCGATCTCTTCCTTGATCTGGGCGCTGCCCTGGGCGCTGGCTTTTTCAGCCTTCCAAATTTCCTCCAGATCAGCGTACTCCTGATCGAGCTTTTTCATTTCTTCTTCGAGCAGGGCCAACCGCTTTTGCGAAGCTTCGTCGGTTTCCTTGCGCACCGCCTCACGCTCGATCTTGAGCTGGATCAGGCGGCGCTCGAGCCGGTCCATGGCCTCGGGCTTGGAGTCGATCTCAATTTTGATCTTGGCCGCCGCTTCGTCGATGAGGTCAATCGCCTTGTCGGGCAAAAACCGGTCGGTGATGTAACGATTGGAGAGTTCGGCCGCAGCCACGATGGCCGGATCGGTGATCTCCACCCCATGATGGACTTCGTATTTTTCCTGCAAACCGCGCAAGATGGCGATGGTCGCTTCGACGCTGGGCTCGCCGACGATGATTTTTTGGAAGCGCCGCTCAAGTGCAGCGTCTTTTTCGATGTATTTGCGATACTCGTCGAGCGTGGTCGCACCCACGCAATGCAACTCGCCACGCGCCAGAGCGGGTTTGAGCATGTTGCCGGCATCCATCGCACCCTCGGCTTTGCCGGCACCGACCATCGTGTGCAACTCATCGATGAAGACGATGGTTTGCCCTTCGTCTTGCGCCAATTCATTGAGCACCGACTTCAGGCGCTCTTCGAATTCACCCCTGAACTTGGCACCGGCCAGCAACGCCGCCATGTCCAGCGACAGCACGCGCTTGCCCTTGAGCGAATCAGGCACTTCACCCGCCACGATGCGCTGAGCCAGACCTTCGACGATGGCGGTTTTGCCCACACCGGGTTCGCCGATCAGCACCGGGTTGTTTTTGGAACGGCGCTGCAAGACCTGAATGGCGCGCCGAATTTCGTCGTCCCGACCGATGACCGGATCGAGCTTGCCCTTGCGGGCGCGCTCGGTCAGATCCAGGGTGTATTTTTTCAGGGCCTCGCGCTGGCCTTCAGCCTCGGCATGGTCGACTTTTTGACCGCCGCGCACGGCTTGCACTGCCAACTCAAAGGTTTGCCGCGACAAGCCAGCAGATCGTGCGGCCTGCGCCATGTCACCTTTGTGGTCGCACAAGGCCAAAAAGAACAACTCGCTGGCGATGAAGGCATCGTCGCGCTTGATCCCTTCTTTTTCAGCCGCTTGCAACAAGCTGACCAAGTCACGGCCCACCTGAACCTGCTCCTGGCCCTGCACTTGCGGCAATTTGGCCAACAAGTCCTGGGCGCTGCGGCGCAAAGCATCGGTACGCACTCCGGCACGCTCGAGCAAGGACTTGGGACCATCATCCTGGCTCAGCATGGCCAGCACCAAATGTGCCGGCTCGATGTAAGCGTGGTCTGCCCCCAAGGCCAGCGATTGGGCTTCTTGCAGGGCCTCGCGAAATTTGGTGGTCAATTTGTCGATGCGCATGGTATTTTGGGAGCAAAATATTGAATGACCCAGTACTTAAGGGTCAAAGTTGATTTTTCAAGTTCGGACCGTCCACGCCCTCACCTGCCTGACCATGAATATCCACCAGTTGTCGCTCACCTACAGTCCCAACGAGGATCGGCTGTTGCTGCGCATCAACACCACCACACAGGAAGAAATCCATGTCTGGCTGACCCGGCGCATGACCATGAACTTAATGCCTCATTTGCCTAAAATCGCCGCCGATCAGCTGGCCCTGCGCGCCCCCGTCCAAACCCCCTTGCTGACCGAGCAAGACAAACAGGTCTTTGCCGACTTCAAGCAACATGAGTACATCCGCGAAGCGGATTTTTCGCGCCCCTACCAAGAGGGCGAAAAAAAATTGCTGGATCAAGCGCTGGTGCTGACCGATCTGCACATCAAAACCCTGCCCGAAGGCATGACTTTACTGGTGTTGCAAGACCGAAAAACGCCAGAAAGCGATGTGCGCAGCCTCGAATTGCGGCTTGAGCCCCAGCTGCTCCACGGGCTGCTGCACTTGATTCAGGAAGTTTGGCCGAAAACCGGGTGGTCCGAGGTCGCCAGTGCCCCTTCGACCGCACAAGCCACCCTGACCGCGGTGCCAGGCCCTGGTTCTTTCCTGAACTGAAGCCCCCCGCCGGCTCGGCGCGCCCGCGCGTTCAAAGGGCGTTGGAAGGGACCTCGATGCCCCAACGGCGCAGAGCCTGATCGTCACTGACGCGCGCATCGACCCAGCGTGCGCCTTGTGGGGTCACTTCTTTTTTCCAGAACGGGGCCTGCGTCTTGAGGTAATCCATTAAAAACTCGCAGGCTTGAAAACTTTGTCCCCGGTGCGCCGAAGTGACCGCCACCAGCACAATCTGATCGGTGGGGCGCATCAAGCCAATGCGATGAACGATGCGACTGGCATAGATGTCAAACCGGCTTTGTGCCTCACGCACCATGGCCTCGATGGCTTTTTCGGTCATGCCCGGGTAATGCTCCAGTTCCAGGCTGGCCACGGCGTCACCCTCGTTGCGATCGCGCACCGTGCCGACAAACACACACACCGCCCCGACCCGGCTATCGCCTGCCCGCAACTGCGACACCTCATGACCCAGATCAAAATCGGCGGCTTGGATGAGGACCGTGTGCGACATGCTCAGCCTCCGGTCACAGGCGGGAAAAAAGCCACCTCGGCACCTTCGGTCAAGGGCGTGCCTGGGGCGCACAACTGCTGATTGAGTGCGCAACGAATGGCCTGCCTCGTGGCCAATGCCTCGGCGTATACGCCGCCACGCTCAATCAGCGCCAGGCGCAAAGACGCCACATCGGTGGCCTGGGTCTCGAACTCTTCTTCGGCCACGCCGAGCGCCTCGCGCAGTTGAGCAAAATAACGCAAACGGATCTTCATGCCAACCAATCCGAAAAAGCAATGAACTCGACCCGATCGCCCCGGCGGATGATCGCGCCAGCCGGGTGATCAATGACGCCGTCGGCCCATGCCACCGAGGTCAAGACACCCGAACTCTGATTGGGAAACAGATCCAGGCCGCCTTGGGCATTGCGACGGGCGCGTAAAAACTCGCGCCGGCGGTCAGGTTTGCCCAGATCAAAATCAGCCCGCATGGACTGGCGCACAGGATCGACGCGGGTCGCCCCTTGCAAGCGCAGCAAAAAAGGCCGCACCAGCAACAAAAATGTGATGAAACTCGACACCGGATTGCCAGGCAAACCCATGAAGTGGGCTGACCCGGTCCCCGAACCACGCCTGATCGAGCCCAGGGCAAAAGGTTTACCCGGTTTAATGGCCAGGGACCACAAGTGCAGTTCTCCCAGTGCTTCAACCGCAGGCTTGATGTGATCCTCCTCGCCCACCGACACGCCGCCACTGGTCAGGATCAAGTCGTGACCCTGGGCCGCTTCGGCCAAGGCCTGCACGGTGGCTTCGCGACGATCGGGCACGATGCCCAGGTCCGACACCACGCAGCCCATGCGCTGCAAGAGGCTGCGCAAGAAAAAACGATTGGAGTTGTAAATGGCGCCGGGGGCCATGTCGGCGGGCGCCACCGTGCCGGGCATCACCAACTCGTCACCTGTGGAAAACAAGGCCACGCGCGGACGCACCGAAACGGGCAGGCGATCCAGCCCCATACTGGCCGCCAAGCCCAACTCGGCCGGCCCCAACCGGGTGCCAGCCTGCAACACCGTGCTGCCCCTCGTGATGTCTTCACCACTGCGCCGGATCCATTGCCCCAGATCAGGCGAGGAGTTGACCTGCACCAGGCCCTCTTCAAGCGCCTGGGTGTCTTCTTGCATGACGACCGCATCGGCACCAGGAGGAATGGGAGCGCCGGTGAAGATGCGGGCCGCCTCGCCTGCATTCAGTGGCACCCCGTTGCTGCCCGCCGCAATGCGCTGGGTGACCCGCAACACTGCAGGGGATGCAGCCACATCGGCACAACGCAAGGCATAACCGTCCATCGAACTGTTGTCCTGCGGGGGCACCTGCAATGGGGCCACGAGATCTTGAGCCAACACCCGGCCATCGGCCTCAAAAGTACTGACCATTTCACAGGCGAGCCCGGGACACGCTCGCGCGAGCAAAGCCGGCAACGCTTCATCGAGGGTCAACAAAGGAGGGCGTGGTGTGTTCATGCCATCGGGGGCTGATAATCAAATCGAACCTGATTGTCCAACAACCACTGCACCACCTGTTGTGGCTGATCCAAATCCAACACCGGGCGCAAGGTCGTGGCTTGCACCTGGGGGATGGCGTTGGTTGCGATTGCCAGAACAAAGGGGTCATCGGGAAAGAGCTGCGGCTGCTCGGACTCCGGGCGCCAAACTTCGATCTTGGGCAAGTCGCTGTGCTTGAACCCTTCGACCAGCACCCAATCGACCCCGTCGTAAACCTGAGCCAGCAAGTGATGCACTTGGGGTTCGGCGGTGTGTTCGTATTCGCGCTGCAAAACCAAACGCCGGTTGGACGCCACCAAGACTTCAAATGCCCCGGCTTCACGATGGCGCCAGCTGTCCTTGCCAGGTTGATCAACATCGAACTGGTGGTGGGCATGCTTGATGACCGACACCCTGACTCCGCGCTGGCGCAGCGCCCGAATCACCTGTTCGACCAGGGTAGTCTTGCCCGAGCCGGAATACCCGGCGAAACCCACCACCCTCATGCGCATTGCCCGGCGATGTAATCTTTGACCCGCTGAACATCGACAGGCATCACCTGGACTCGCTTGGGCAGTTGCTCGATGCCGTCGAAAGCCGGGGGCCGTTGAGGCTCGTGCCCCAAGGCCTCGACCAAAGTGGCCGCAAACTTGATCGGCAAAGCGGTTTCGAGAGCGATCATGGGCAGGCCTTGGTGCAAGTACCCGCGGGCGACCTTGACGGCGTCGGCTGTGTGCGGATCGATGGTTTGCCCCAGGCGCAAAGCACAATCGCGGATGGTATCGAGCCGATTGGCGTGGGTGCTGCGACCACTGACAAAGCCATAACGGCTGTGTGCCTGTGAAAACAGCGGGTCGGCACTGAGGTCAAAGACCCCCTGTTGCGCCAATTGGGGGCCAAACAATTGGGCAGTGCGCGCTGCGTCACGGCCCAGCAAGTCAAACACGAAGCGTTCGAAATTGCTGGCTTTCGAGATGTCCATGGAAGGACTGGAGGTCTCGAAGGTGTCCGCCGAACCGCGCACCCGATAAACCCCGGTGCGGAAAAATTCGTCGAGCACGTCGTTTTCGTTGGTGGCAACCACCAGTTGGGCAATCGGCAAGCCCATCTGACGCGCCACATGACCGGCGCAAACATTGCCAAAGTTGCCGCTGGGCACACAAAAACTGACCCGTTGCTCGTTGCCCTGGGTGGCCTGGAAATAGCCGGCAAAGTAATACACCACTTGCGCCAGCAGTCGGGCCCAGTTGATCGAATTGACGGTACCGATCCGGTAGCGGCGCTTGAAGGCGAGGTCACCGGAAACCGCCTTGACGATGTCTTGGCAATCGTCGAAGACGCCCTCGATGGCGATGTTGTGGATGTTCGGATCCAGCAAGCTGAACATCTGGGCCTGCTGAAAAGGGCTCATCCGGCCATTCGGGCTGGTCATGAACACGCGCACGCCCCTTTTGCCGCGCATGGCGTACTCGGCCGCACTTCCCGTGTCGCCCGAGGTGGCTCCCAAAATATTGAGCTCTTCGCCCCGGCGGTCAAGCTCGTATTCAAAGAGATGACCGAGCAACTGCATGGCCATGTCTTTGAAGGCCAACGTCGGCCCATTGGACAAGGCTTCGATGTGCAAATCGCCTTCGAGGCGGCGCAAGGGGGCAATCTGCGGCGAACCAAACACGTCAGCGGTGTAGGTCTTGCGGCACAGGGCCAACAAGTCAGCAGCCGGAATGTCATCGATGTAGAGCGACAAAACCTCAAAGGCCAAGTCTGCGTAGCCACGGGTTTGCCAAACCTGCCGCCAGGCTTGCAGGCGCTGGGCATCGACTTGCGGGTAGTGTTCGGGCAGGTACAGGCCTCCATCGGGGGCCAGCCCTTCGAGCAAAATTTCACAAAAGCGGCGGCGCTGCGGGTCGCCTCGGGTCGAGAGGTACAGCATCAGCTCAGGTCTTCCTTGCGCAAGCGGATGATGGGAGCCATCACAGTGGGCAAGGCTTGCATCTGCGCCATCGCCCGGTTCATGTCAGCCTCGACGCAGTCGTGGGTCAGGATGATCAAATCGGTTTGGTTTTCGCCAGCATCAGCCGCACGTTGCAGCACCGCCTCGATGCTGATGGCCGACTGCGCCAAAATGCCTGTGACCTGAGCCAGCACCCCGGCCTGATCGGCCACGCGCAGACGCAAGTAATAGCTGGTCACGACCTGATCCATGGGCAATATCGGCAGGTTGCTGAGGGCATCGGGCTGGAAAGCCAGGTGCGGCACCCGGTTCAGGGGGTCGGCGGTGTGCAAACGGGTGATGTCAACCAAATCGGCAATCACTGCACTGGCGGTGGGTTCCGAGCCTGCGCCTTTGCCGTAGTACAGGGTGGTGCCGACGGCGTCAGCTTGGACCATGACTGCGTTCATGGCGCCCTCGACATTGGCGATCAGCCGTTTGGCTGGCACCAGACACGGGTGCACCCGCAATTCAATGCCGGTTGGTACACGCTTGGCGATGCCCAGTAACTTGATGCGATATCCCAGTTGCTCGGCGTAACGGATGTCAGGGGCTTGCAGTTGCGAAATCCCCTCGACATGCGCCTTGTCAAATTGCACCGGGATGCCAAACGCAATGGCCGACATGATGGTGGCCTTGTGGGCCGCATCCACACCCTCGATGTCAAAAGTCGGATCAGCTTCGGCGTAGCCCAGGGCTTGCGCCTGTTTCAACACAACATCAAACGCCAACCCCTTGTCGCGCATCTCGGACAAAATGAAATTGGTGGTGCCGTTGATGATGCCGGCAAGCCACTGGATGCGGTTGGCCGTCAACCCTTCGCGCAATGCCTTGATGATGGGAATGCCCCCGGCCACAGCCGCCTCAAAAGCCACCATCACACCTTGGGCACGGGCGGCGGCAAAAATTTCGGTGCCATGCACGGCCAGCAACGCCTTGTTGGCAGTGACCACATGCTTGCCCGCCTGAATGGCTTCCATGACCAATTGGCGGGCAATGCCATAGCCACCGATCAACTCGATCACAATGTCGATGCCGGGGTTGGCAATCACCGCACGGGCGTCAGAAACCACTTGGGCGTGATTGCCCACGACGGATTGGGCACGCTCGACATCGAGGTCGGCGACCATGCTGATCTCGATGCCACGACCGGCTCGGCGTTGAATTTCTTCCTGGTTGCGGGTCAGCACTTCAAAGGTGCCACGGCCAACCGTGCCAATGCCGAGCAGGCCAACTTGAATGGGTTTCATGACTGGGTCGCAGAGAGTGAATGTTGGGAAGCAAAACGGTGGCGCGCAACTTCCAAAAAGCGCGCCAGCCGACCAATGGCTTCGATCAGGTCGTCTTCATGAGGCAAAAACACGATCCGGAAATGCTGATGATCGGGGTAATTGAAACCCGATCCTTGCACCAGCATCACCCGGGTGGCTTTAAGGACCTCCATGAAGAACTGCCGATCATCTTCGATCGGGTAGATCTGGGGATCGAGCTTGGGAAACATGTACAAAGCAGCCTTGGGCTTGGCGCAGGTGACACCGGGGATTTCGGTGATGAGCTTGTGGGCCAAGTCGCGCTGTCGGCGCAGTCGCCCACCCTCCTTGACCAGATCACGGATGCTCTGATAGCCACCCAATGCCGTCTGGATCGCATACTGACCGGGTACATTTGAGCCCAGCTTGATATTGGCCAGCATATTCAGACCTTCGATGTAATCGCTCGCCAAAGACTTGTCGCCAGAGATCACCATCCAGCCGGCGCGATAGCCGCAGGCCCGATACGCTTTGGACAAAGAGTTGAAAGTGAGGGTCAGGACATCGGTCGACAAACTGGCCATGGCCGTGTGTTGAACACCATCGTACAAAACCTTGTCATAGACCTCGTCTGCCAGCAAGACCAGGTTGTGTTCGCGCGCAATCTGCACCAGGCCGCGCAACAGCTCATCGCTGTAAAGGGCGCCGGTGGGGTTGTTGGGATTGATCACCACCAACCCCTTGGTGCGGGGCGTGATCTTGCGCCGGATGTCATCGAGATTGGGCATCCACTCGTTGTTTTCGTCACACAAATAGTGAACCGGCTTGCCGCCGGACAGCGAAGCCACTGCCGTCCACAAAGGGTAGTCGGGTGCCGGCACCAGCAACTCATCGCCGTTGTCGAGCAAGGCATTGACGGCCATGGTGATCAGGTCGCTGGCCCCATTGCCCAAGTAGATGTCGTCGAGTGTGACACCCGCCACCCCTTGCTGCTGGGTGTAGTGCATCACCGCTTTACGGGCTGAAAAAATACCTTTGCTGTCGGAATAACCCGCCGAGTTAGGCAGGTTGCGGATCATGTCCTGCTGGATTTCTTCCGGAGCCTCAAAGCCAAACGGCGCCAGATTGCCGATATTGAGTTTGATGATTTTTTGGCCCTCGTCCTCCATCTGCTTGGCAGCGTCCACGATGGGGCCGCGCACATCGTAGAGCACATTGGCCAACTTGGCCGATTTCTTGATGGGTTTCAATGGGCCCTCCGGACACGGGTTATCTTGGGGAAACCTATAATTTGAACACAGAAAAGCCCCGTTCTAAGCCTTTGACGCATGAAACTGCAACCCGACCGAATGGAAACACAAGCCGTGACCGGCTATGGGCCGGGCTGGCTGGCTCTCAACGGCGAACGACTGACCCACAGTGTGCTGATCACCTCGGGCGGCCTTCGCCAGGCCCTGACGGCACGCCAAATCGCCGATTTGGGTCCTGACGACTTCAGGGCATTGGCCGAACTGCCGGTCGAGTTGGTGATTTTGGGCAGTGGCGAGCGGCTTCAATTTCCTCCATCAGCCTGGTTAACTCCACTCATGTCCCAACGCATGGGGCTGGAAACCATGGACACCCCGGCCGCTTGCCGCACTTACAACATCTTGGCTGGCGAGGGGCGACCAGTGGCTGCGTTGCTGCTTTTGCCTGCGGCACCCCTCTAGACACAGGGACAGCGGCTCGCTCCCCGAGGAGTCAGGTTTGCGGGTAAAATAGAAGATTGCTTGAGGTTTCTTCGCCCACCCTAACCGACTTAAATTCAACCATGGCAATCGTCGTCAATAAACCCATCCCCGAATTTGAAGCTCCGGCCACAAGTGGCATCAAAGTCACCAATCACTCTCACCACGGCCAGATCGTGGTGCTGTATTTTTACCCTAAAGACAACACCCCGGGTTGCACCACCGAGGCGATGCAATTTCGTGACAAATACAAAGATTTCACCAAAGCCGGTGCCGTGGTCTTTGGCGTCTCTCGCGACAACATGAAGTCGCATGACGACTTCAAGGCCAAACTCGAATTGCCGTTCGAACTCATTGCCGACACCGAAGAAAAAATGTGCCACATGTTCGGCGTGGTCAAAAACAAGATCATGTACGGCAAAAAAGTCAAAGGCATCGAGCGCAGCACTTTCCTGATCGGGCCAGATGGCGTGCTGCGTGAAGAATGGCGGGGTCTCAAAGTTCCCGGCCATGTCGACGAGGTGCTCAAGGCTGTGAAAGCCCTCAAAAAAGCCGCATCAGCAACCGCCTGAAACGGGCGTTGCAACCTGGCATTTTTTTGTTATATGATGGATTCATGCCACTGACGTCAGTCCAGTTCGCCCCCTCACTGAAAGCCGCCTGCTTCCTCCGGCGGCTTTTTTATTTCTTCATCTCAACCACACCCCAACATGCCCTTGCCCCCTG
>JACCDX011110316.1_pt1 | contig 14799 bp, 13 predicted proteins | sample 7449681 | NCBI WGS metagenome assembly JACCDX01 (sample SAMN15323450, study PRJNA562643) | freshwater metagenome | isolation source: river surface water | place: USA:Blue River Watershed | collected 2017-08-18
AGCGCTGAGCGTCGCGCGCCACCAGGTCGGCCAGTTTCAGCATGAGCTTGCCGCGCTCGGTGGCCGTCATGGTGTGCCAGGGGCCTTCTTTCAGGGCGCGTGAGGCCGCAGCGACAGCGCGATCGACGTCTTTCTCGCAGCCTTGCGGAATGCGGGCCCAGGCTTGGCCGGTGTAGGGATCCACGGTGTCCATCCAGCGTCCGCTGAGGGGGTCAACATAGTGGCCGTCAATGAAATGTTGGTAGGTTTGCATGTGCTTTTCAGGCGCGAGTTAGGCGAGTCAGTGTTTCGTTAAGAGGCTGTCCTGGTTGGATGCCCATGGCGCTTGCCAACGCATTCACATGCGACACCACGCCGTGATCCCACATGTCCTGGCTGTCGCCGATGCGCCCGCTGACATGCGACACCGTGCCGCCGGCAACGCCACGGTCTTGCAGCATATCGAGCGCGGCAATGCCCGCGTCGTCCTTGCCGACACCGGCGTCGTTGAAAAACGCCGCACGCAGCGGCACCTCCAGGGCAAACTCGCCTGAACTGGCGCCACCGTGGGAGCCCGACACCACGATCGTGCCTTCATCTTCAGGTGAAACTTTGGTGATCGAGTCCATCACCAAGACGCGACCACGCGGGCCGCTGGCTACTTCTTTCTTTAACAATTTCTTCTCCGGGGGCTGGGGGCTGGGGTCAGGTCTTGAGTTTTGCCATTTTTTCTGTGGATAACTACATGTGCTGGCTAACCAGTTGAGTTATCCACAGAAAAAAGGCAAAACTCAAGACCTGACCCCAGCCCCCTCCCCCGGAGAAGAAATTGTTAAAGAAAGAAGTAGCCAGCGGCCCGCGTGGTCGCGTCTTGGTGATGGACTCGATCACCAAGGTTTCACCCGAAGATGAAGACACGATCGTGGTGTCAGGTTCCCACGGTGGCGCCAGTTCTGGCGAGTTTGCCCTGGAGGTGCCACTTCGAGCGGCATTTTTCAACGACGCCGGTGTCGGCAAGGACGATGCAGGCATTGCCGCGCTCGATATGCTGCAAGACCGCGGCGTTGCCGGCGGCACGGTGTCGCATGTCAGTGGGCGCATCGGTGACAGCCAGGACATGTGGGATCACGGCGTGGTGTCGCACGTCAATGCCTTGGCACGCGCCATGGGCATCTTGCCGGGCCAAGCCCTCAACGAAACACTGACTCGCCTCACGCGCACCTGAAGCGCGCATCCACTCAAGCACGACGCACATGCAAACCTACCAACATTTCATTGACGGCCACTACGTCGACCCCCTCAGCGGACGCTGGATGGACACGGTGGATCCCTACACAGGCCAAGCCTGGGCCCGCATACCGCAAGGCTGCGAGAAAGATGTGGATCGCGCCGTCGCTGCAGCCTCTCGCGCCTTGAAAGAAGGCCCCTGGCACACCATGACAGCCACCGAGCGCGGCAAGCTCATGCTGAAACTGGCCGACCTGGTGACGCGCGACGCCCAGCGCTTGGCAGAAATTGAAGTGCGTGACAACGGCAAGTTGTTGGCCGAGATGCGCGGTCAGTTGAACTATCACCCCGAATGGTGGCGCTATTTCGGTGGCCTGGCCGACAAAGTGGAAGGCCGCGTGATGCCGATTGACAAGCCGGAGATGTTTGCATTCTCGCGGCAAGAGCCCGTGGGCGTGGTGGGCGCCATCACGGCATGGAATTCCCCTCTTTTGTTCATTGCCTGGAAGTGCGCACCGGCGCTGGCTGCGGGTTGCACGGTGGTGATCAAGCCCTCGGAATTTGCCTCCGCATCGACTTTGGAATATGCCGCCCTTGTGCGCGAAGCAGGCTTCCCGGATGGCGTCTTCAATGTGGTCGCCGGGCTGGGGCATGAAGTTGGCTCCGCGTTGGTGGACCATCCTGGTGTTTCCAAGATCACCTTCACTGGATCCGACACCACCGGTGCTCGCATTTATGCACAAGCTGCGGCGAAGATGAAGCGGGTTTCCCTGGAGTTGGGCGGCAAATCGCCCAACATCGTGTTCGACGACTGCGACATCGATCAGGCGGTGGCAGGCGTGGTCTCCGGAATTTTTGCGGCCACCGGCCAGACCTGCATTGCCGGCTCGCGCTTGCTGGTGCAAAACTCGATCAAGGAGAAATTCACCCAAAGGCTGGTGGAACTTGGCGCGAGCGCGCGCAAGGGCAACCCTATGCTGCCCGACACCAACATCGGGCCCATCACCACGCCCGGGCAGTACCGCAAGGTGCTGGACTACATGGACATCGCCAAGGCCGAAGGTGCACGCTGTGTGCTGGGGGGTGGCCCAGCCACGCAAGCCGATCTTTCAGGCGGCCAATTTGTGGAGCCCACGATCTTTGTGGATGTGAAGCCCGAGATGCGTATCGCCCGCGAAGAGGTATTTGGCCCGGTCTTGTCCATCATGGGCTTCGAGGATGAAGCACAAGCGATTCGCATGGCCAACGACACCGTCTATGGCTTGGCTGCGGGTGTATGGACGCAAAACATGGGTCGCGCCATGCGCATGTCCAAAGCCTTGGAGGCCGGCACGGTCTGGGTCAATACCTACCGCGCGGTGAGCTACATGATGCCGTTCGGTGGCATGAAGCACTCGGGCATCGGGCGTGAAAGTGGCGTGGATGCGATCAAAGAGTTTTTGGAAACCAAGAGCACCTGGATCTCATACGCTTCGGGCGCCCCAGCGAACCCGTTCATCATGCGTTGATCAAAATGCGGCGATTTCGCCCGGCTTGAGCGGATGCACTTTGTACTTGGCGTTGTTCATGAAGCCCATGAACTGCGCCAAGGTCCCCTTGGCCAAGGGGTTGGCGCCATAGTGCATGGCGATGATGTGGGGAATTTTGAGCAACTCGTTGGCCGCATAGGCAGCTTCTTGCGGCCCCATGGTGAAGTTGCCACCAATGGGCATCAGGACCACATCGGGCTTGTAGTAGTCAGCAATCATCTTCATGTCGCCGAACAGTCCGGTGTCACCCATATGGTAGATCTTGAAGCCGTTTTCCAGCTCGATGATGAAGCCCACCGGCTCCCCACCAGGATGAATCTCGTCCTTTTGGGTCTCTGGGTTCTTCCAATTGATGACCGACGAGTGCTCGGCCCGCACCGCCGTCACCTTGATCCCGGGGCTGGGCTCCACCATGCCAGATTTGTTGAACCTGGGCGCCAACTGTGGCGGAAGAATACCCAAAGCCACCACCGAGGCATTCATGTCGCCGGGCGCGTACATCGGCACATTGTTCAGCTTGGCAATCGCGGGGGCGTCGGCAAAATGGTCCAAATGACCGTGGGTGACCAAGAGCACATCCACCTTGCCCAGGTTTTCAATCGACTTGAACTCTGCAGGCGTCAAGGGGTTGGCCTTCAGCCAAGGGTCGGTGATGATCACCTTGCCCTGTGGGCTTGTGATTTTGAAGGCGGCTTGGCCAAGCCACTGCACTTTCACCTGCGGCGCTTGGGCTAGTACTTGCAGGCAGACAAAAGGAACAAAAAAAGCCAGAAGTTTTCGGAACATAGTCACTTTCTTAAATATTAAGTGGGGTCAGGTCTTGAGTTTTGCCTTTTTTCTGTGGATAACTCAGGGGGCAGCCAGCGCATTTAGTTATCCACAGAAAAAAGGCAAAACTCAAGACCTGACCCCACGGCTAGACCTTCAATCAAAAATCCAAGCACCAATGCTGGTGGGGCCGATGGCACCGCGCCAAAGGGAGCGGCCAGGCGCATCCGAGCCAGCGCCACTGGCGACCATCAAAGGAAGCAAGTGCTCCTCTCGCGGATGGGAAGCACGGCCACCGGGGGCCGAGTGCCAAGTGGCCAGCTGTTCACGGCGCTCGACCCAATTGCCAGCAAGCGCATGATCTAGCCAAGCGTGGAAGGCGTGGGAAGCAGGCGCTTGGGCCGCAAAATCGCGAAGGTTGTGGTAGCTCATGCCTGAGCCCACCACCAACACACCTTCATCGCGCAAGCTGCGCAACGCCAATCCCAAATCGACATGCAACGCTGGGTCCAAGCTTTCGTGCAATGACATCGCCACCACCGGGATGTCTGCAGCCGGGTACATGACCTTCAGGGGAATGAAGACGCCATGGTCCCAGCCATGGTGGGCATCCACCAAGGCTGGCAGGCCTGCACTGTGAAGCAGCTCGGCGGCACGCTGTGCCAACGCTGGCTCGCCAGGCGCTGTGTATTCCAGGGCATAGGTCTCTGGCGGAAAACCGTAGTAGTCGTAAATCAAGGCAGGGTTAGCAGCCCCGGTGAACGAAGGCACAGAAGTTTCCCAATGCGCAGTGATGATCAAAATGGCCCGCGGCCTCTCAGGCAACGCCGTTTGAATGCCGCTCAGAAAATCTTCGGTTGCCTGGTAGCGTTGCTTCCTCTCCCCGGTCATGAAAAAAGAGGGGCCGCCGCCATGCGGTATGAACAACGCGGACATGCGCGACAAGGCCATTCAAAACCCGCAGTGCTGCTTGGCCGATAGCCACATCAACTGATGACGCTCTTGTGCAGTGAACATTTGTTCGTACACGCGCAACATCGGGCCGTAATCCAATCGGTAAGGCGCCCTGATGTAGGGCCAGTCGGAGGCCCAGACGCACTGCGACAAGCCGAAGTCGTGCGCCAAGGCTTCTACATAAGGCCGTGCGTCGACAAAGGGGTAGCCCTCTGCCGAGAACTTGGCAAAACCGGAAAGCTTGACGACCGCACGCTGTTCGCGTCCCAAGGACAGCAAGGCCTGAAACCCGGGCTGGGACACGCCACGCGCACCGTTCGGGCGGCCACAATGGTCCACCATCATCTTCACGTTCACCCGTGACAACATGGGCAGAAAGTCCAGCAGCAGGTCGTTCTCAACCTGAAATTGGGCCCACATGTCGAGTTGCTGAAGGCGGCGCAACAAAGGTTCGATGTCGGCATAGAAATCGAAGCCCTGCAACGCCGCATTGAAGGCAATGCCGATCACGCCCTGCGATTTCAGGGCTTGCAAGCTTTCAAGATCGCAGTCATTGGATACAACCGCAATGCCTTTGAAGGCCCCTTGCCCAAGCTTCAAGGCGTCCAGCAAACACCGGTTGTCTGTGCCGTAGCCCGAATTGGGGCCCACCAGCAAAGCATGCTGCACTTGGTAGCATGCCATGAGCTGCAGAAAGTAGGCCGCATGGCCCATCTCCTGCCCTGCCGGGTGATAGGCCACACTGGCGGAGTAAGGAAATCGAGCAGGGTCCAGCACATGGCAGTGCGCGTCGATTTTGGGCTCGGAGAGGACGCTCATGGTTCAGAAGGTTGCCAGAACCGCTTGCCGCAACTCTTCCGTGATTTCGGGCTTCACGCCGAACCAGGCTTCAAACGCAGGAATCGCCTGATTGAGCAACATGCCCAGCCCGTTGGTCGTCACATTGCCACGGGCACGTGCCGCTGCCAACAGGGGCGTTTCCAGCGGTATGTAAATGAGGTCCGACACCAAGGCCGACTTGGGCAAGGCATCCAGTTGAATGTCCAGCGCAGGCTGTCCATACATGCCCTGATTGGTGGTGTTGACCAGCATGGCTGCGCCTTCGAGTGCCGCATGGCGCTCAGACCAGTCGAACACTTTCACCACCGCCGGGTTGGCCGCACTGAGTTCTTCGGCTTTGGCCCGGGTGCGGTTGATCAGCCGAATTTCCTGGGCGCCTTCGTCCAACAAACTGATGACCACGGCTCGCGCCCCGCCGCCGCAGCCCAGCACGGTGATGGGACCCGTGTCGGCACGCCAGGATGGCTGCTTGTCTTTCAGGCTTTGGATGTAGCCAAAGCCATCGTTGTTGAAACCATGGAGCGCACCATCGGGCTGAACCACAATGCAATTGATGGCCCCGATGCGCTGGGCCATCGGCGTCAACTTGTCCATGAGTTTCATGGCCATCAATTTGTGCGGCTGCGTGATGTTGCAACCCGCAATGCCCAGTGCCGACAAGCCACGGATCGCGGCCTCAATGTTTTCGACCTGCACCGGAAAATGCCCATAGGCGCCGCGCAGGCCGTATTTTCGTATCCAGTAATTGTGCAGAATGGGAGAGCGCGATTGAAACACCGGCATCCCCATCACCCCGGCCAACTTGAACTGCTGACTGTCTGACATGCTGAGGGTTGTCCTTATTTTTTGTTGACGGGCGGCAGAATTTCGCTGACCACTTGCTTGCCGTTGACCACGGTTGTCAAATAGCTTTCGCGGTCCAGGTCGCCGTTTTCATCGTAAGCGATGTCCAGCAACAGGCCCGGATGGGTTTTGGCCGACAGGCTGATGTTTTTCATGGCGGCCGCAAAAGCCTTGGAATCAAATTTACCGATTTTTTCGGTCACCGCCTTGACGGTGTACATGCCAATGTAGCCCTTCAAGCCATTGTGGTCAGAGCGTGTGTTGAATTCCTTCTGAAACGCGGCATCAAATTTTTTGACCGAAGCCTGGGGGGCATCGGCCGTCAAGCCCACGTGGGCAATGGCGCCATTGGCAGCATCGCCCGCGAGCTCAATCACCTTCTGGCTGGTCAAGACCGTTTCGCCAATGATGGGCTTTTTGTAACCCTGCTTCTTCAACTCTTTCAGCAAACGCGCAGACTCCTCCTCATTGGTGTAGGCAAACAAAGCATCGGCATTCGATTGCTTGGCCTTCACCACCACGCTGCTGAAGTCCACTTGTCCGGGCTCAGAAGAAATGTCTGCGCCAATCTTGATGCCTCGTGACTCCAGCGACTTGATGATCAAATCGCGGCCGCCCTTGCCAAAGTCGTTGTTGACATAGACCACATCCACGGTTTTGGCTTTCACCTTGTCACGAATGTAATTGGCAATCTTGGGCATGGCCGTGGACTGCGTGAATGAGGTGCGAAAGACATACGGGTTGCCTTGCTGCGTGATGGCAGCGGCCTCGCCGCCCGTGAAGTTGGGAATTTCTGCGCGCCGTGTGGAGGCCATGCTCACCATGATGGAGCCTGAGAAAACGGGCCCCATCACCACATAGGCTTCATCATCGACTGCCTTGTCAGTCAGGCCTTTGGCCACGCCCGGGTTGGATTGGGTGTCGAAGGACGCATAGTCAATCTTGCGGCCCAAAATGCCGCCAGCGGCATTGATTTCTTTCACGGCCAGCTTGATGCCATTGTCAAAGTTGGTGCCGGAAGTGGTGCCTGTGCCAGAGAGCTCAACCAGTCCGACGATTTTCACGCTTTGGGCGTGCGCGGTGGTGAACAGGGAAACAAAGGCTGTGATCAGAATACGCTTTGCGAACTTCATGGCGGTCTCCTTTTTTATTGTGATGATAGCGTGGGCAAAACTTGATCTGACCCTGCCAGATCAGCTTTTAATCAATGCTGGCCCCTGAGTCTTTGACAGTCTTGGCCCATCTGGGAAACTCTGAACGAATGAATCTGGCGAACTGATCACCGTTCAATTGAAAGGGCTCAGCCCCCACATTGGCCAGCTTTTCCTTGACATCAGCAGCGTCAATGGCCTGGCTGATGAGTGCCTGAAGTTGCAGGGTCACCGGCTTGGGCGTGCCAGCGGGCGCAAAGACTGCATACCAAGGGGTCACTGACAAGCCAGCCACGGTTTCCTGAATGGGGCTTGAATTGGGCAATGCAGCGAGCCGTTTTTCATTGACCACTCCCAGTACTTTGATGCGCCCACTGCGGATAAAGCCGATCGATGAGGGCAAGCTCTGAACCGAAACTTGCACTTGACCGCCCACCAAGTCTGTCAGGGCGGCAGCAGCGCCTTTGTAAGGCACATGCACAAGGTCAATGCCTGCGGCCTTGTTCAACATTTCGCCGACCAAGTGGTTCACCGTGCCATTGCCGGCCGACCCGATCATGATTTTTCCAGGTTGCTGCTTGGCCAATTGAATGAGGTCTGCGGTGTTGTTCGCTGGGAAATTGTTGTTTGCCACCAAGACATAGCCAGCCGTGGCCACTGTTGAAACAGGCTCGAAATCTTTCACCGGGTCAAAACCCGTGTTTTTGTAAAGCGATGGGTTGATGACATAGGCGCTGTCTGCCGTCATGAGCAGCGTGTAACCATCGGGCCGGGCTTTGGCTGCGTAGGCTGTTCCTATGTTGCCACCCGCGCCAGGACGGTTCTCCACGATGAATGACTGGCCTGTGAGATCGCCCAACTTTTGGGCAACGATGCGCGCAATGGCATCGTTGGCTCCACCGGCGGCTTGTGGCACCACCAAGGTCACGGGTTTGGTGGGGAACTTTTCTTGGGCAAGCGCAGCAACTTGGGAAAAGCCAAGCAAACTTAACGCCAAAAGCTTTCTTCTTGCAAGTAATAAGTTCATCCGTTGTTTTCTATGATTTATGCACTAGTTCAGCGTGTGGGCACGAGGATCGTCAACATTCACTTACGGAGTCATCAAGGCTTAGGCAATACATCTGAAAATCCTGTGGAGCTCAGAAAATTCTTATCCAAATTAAATCAATGAAAATATGATCAAGGGGCTTTATTTCGTAAAAAATAAAAATCCCCTAATACTTGATCATATATCGCTGGCACTTGATCATGCCCTATGGATTTAGCCAAACTAGAAACTTCATTGCGTACATTTTTGACTACTCGGTCAATCGGCGTGTCTGGTTTGAGCATTTCTTGAACAAAAATTCGGGTGAACAACCCATTGCGAGCCATGTCTTTTTCCCCCAATCGATCCAGTGCTTGTTGCCCTTGACCAGCAGAGAAAACAATCATTTGCCCAGTCGCAGCTGAAGTCGCTGCCAAGCCTCGGACGCCGCTGCCAATATTACGACCAGTTACAACCGATTTAAATGGATTATCTCGACAAGCGTCCATGATAGCGAGAGTGAATTTGGCTTTTTTCTCACTCATATCGTCTAAAACTCTCTGAAGAGGAATAGCCTCATCACGCACTTGATCCTCACTGTCACTGCCAACGTCAGTTGGCAGCAGATAGTTCACAGCACCGATTTGTACGCCGTGTCCAGCGTAAAAAATAGCCACCTCATCTCCAGCTTCAACCATATTTTTAAAAGTTCGCATGACCGACTTCATGTCACGCTCACTTAAATCAAGGCGCAGTAAAACCTTGTAACCTACTCTTTCGAGATTTTGGGCAATCACTTTGGCATCTTCGCGAGCATTTAGTAATTTGCTTACATTTTTGTAGTTGTCATTTCCAATGACAAGTGCTTTGCGGTTTGCCACCGGAGTTGAGGTAAGAGATTCAGTAGTTTTGCGAGCCTGCTCTTGCAATCGTGCCAATTCGGCCTTTAATTGTTTGTTCTCCTCGTCTCGGGCTCGCGATGCTTGCAGGAGCTGCTCTTGTTCGCGCAATTTAATCTGTTGAGCTATGCGCTCTTGCTCTTGCAACTTAGCCTCTTGCGCTAAACGCTCTTGCTCTCTCAACTTGGCATCTTGAGCCAACCGCTCTTGATTTCGTAATTGGGCCTCTTGAACCAACCGCTCTTGCTCGCGTGATTTCGCCTCCTGCAAAAGCCTATCTCTTTCACTTTCCCTATTGACAGATACATCATTTGCGTAGTTTTGCCACGATGAAAAAAGTGACTCTTCCAATACTCTTCCGTCTTTAACCGCCACTTTGCAAGTGCACCCTTTCGGACATTCTTCTGCAAGCCTATTCATCGCACTTGTCATAAGCACAGAGAGTCCTACGGAATTGAGCGCCGCAAATCCGACATAACGCTGACAAGTTTCGCCAGAAGAAGCAGAGACGGATAAGGCCCAATTGGGAATGTTTTTTACCAAGGCGCCAAGCGTTTTTCCCCACTGGGGAATCTGAGCATTTGCAATTGGATAATCTGTAAGGCAAATTTGGCCCGTGGTTGTCTGTAAGCTATTAGCATAACTGCATGACTCGCTCTTAGCGCGACCAACTTGCGGAGCAATGTTTCCAGTTAGATTTGAATTTGCATCTACTCGAGTAAAATTTGAAGAATTGGCAAGCCCTAAATCCATGGCTAATTTTTTAGGCAGTAAAACCTGGCCATTTCTTACTAGGATGGAACAATCGCAACCGCTGGGACAGCGACTGAGAACACCCGTTTCAATTTGGTTGATTAATAGAGCGTTCTCAGTGGTTGCAACAGAAGAGATGCTGCAAACTTTTGAGGTGGCAATTGAGTAAAACTTCGCAGTGCTGACAATTTCTTTTATTTGATTACCCCAAGATTTATCAACAACATTAGATATCGGCAGATCAGTAAGACAACCACTTTCACCATCGGAATATTTTATTAAAAGAGAAATGGGACAACTCTGAGCCTTCGCCATGAGTGAATATGTCACGATCGTAAAAATCAAAAAAAATCGCAGAAATATTAATATTTTTTTCATGTCACAATTTAAGCCGCATGAAGTTTAGTTGAGGATTTTGGTTTGCAAAAAAAAATCAATCTTGACGCTCTGTTATTTTTATGTGCTGCGTGGCAATAAAGCACAGGCGTTTGCTCATACCCAAGAGATTTAGCAAGAGTGACAACTTGATTGCCGCCAAAGGCGATGAAAAACAGACGAATCAAAATCATTAGGCTTCATTGACTTGAAACGCCATCCAGCGACCGCCTACCCTGCCCTCTGAATCCTCAACTATCATTTCTCTTGAGCTAAAGCAGTTAAATGCGAGAAAACCATCATGCTGAATGCCAAAAGCATCGTTTTGGAAATAACGCGCCCATCAGATGCTTTTTATGATTGGTTCGATTTTTCATCTTGGGTATCTAATGCTTAAAGGAAATGCTGCACTTAACAATCTGTTCAAAAAGTTGAAGGCACAATGACTGCTGCAGGCTAAATAAGTCCTCGGCTTTTTGCCAAATCGATTAGTACATACCATGCATCGAAATTCGTTAAGTCAGAAAAAATTCGAATATATCCGTTCTTGGTAAAAAGTTCGTCAAGCTTAATTTGGCTGTCTGTGTAGTTATGCTCAACGGTAACAATGGACGGGTGATATTTTTGAAAATTGAAATTGGAAAGTATTTCATACTCGCTACCCTCCGTATCCACGGACATATATTCAATTGGCTGCCCATCAAAGTATTTTTCAAAAACGTCATTTAAGGAAATTGTAGTCACTTCAATTTCTTTAAATTTACTTAGACGCTCCTTCGCATTGCCTGCAAGGGGGCCATTGGCATCATCTTGTGCATGATTTTTTAGACTAGACAGCACGCCAACTGCGCTTGAAATAAACTGCAATTTTTCGCCTGAGCGGCTGTATATGCAATCTGAAGTTATTGTTGCATTGGGACGATTTGTATGTAACGCATCATGCCATTGAGGATCAGGCTCCGCCAGGACTCCACTCCAACCCCTTTGGCTTTCAAGCATGAAAGTATTCGATAGCTCTAAACCGTTCGTGGCTCCAAACTCTAAAAATCTTTTATTTGTACTTTTCAAAAATACGAAGTCAACAAATGTGTCTTGAAATAGCTGGGATTTTGACTTCTTACCTTCAGTTAATATATAAGCATAGAATTCATCTAAAGATTTTAGCGTTTGCACACGCATCAATGCAGTCTTCATCTCCCAGAATGGGGGAACGGAAGTCTGTAAAAATCCCAAATAGTCAGTTGGGATTGACGTCATTTTTTCCATGGCTATTTGAATTAATGAGTTTTATTTAGAAGAAATTGCATTGCGATCTGCGACATATTTTTGGAAGATTTTTATGTCCACATGCGCTCATCCAATCATAACCGAAGCCCATTGCCAAAGACTTATCAAGGATAGCGCAAGAGCATATTTTCCCCTGCTGATTTTGCACTTACTCTGATCGATACAGCAGACGGGCTGATTCACAAACTGCTTCATCAACACGATGGCTCGTTCATTGTCAAATCAAAAGCACGAGCGTCAAAGTCTTTACTGACATATTTACCCTTCAGTTTCAGGTCTGTTTGGAAACCGCCTCCAAAATAACGCAAGTGGTCGTCGCATGCGCGTACAACTTGCCGTCGGGCCCCACAATCCGCGCTTCGGATGTGCCAATCTGCCGGCCCACATGGATGGCCTTGCCAATGCAGCGCAACGGGCCGGTTTGGGTATTGGCCGCGCGCACAATGTTGAGGTTGATCTGACTGGTTGTGTAGCCCAGACCAGCGGGCAACTTGGTTTGCACCGCACACCCCAGCGCGAAATCCAGCAAGGTCGCATACCAGCCACCATGCACCGAGCCGAGTGGGTTGTAATGTTTGAGTTGCGGCGTCGCTTGAAAAACGGCCAAGCCTTCGCTGATTTCAACCAACTCACACTCGAAAGTATCCGCCATGTAGGGGTGAGGAATCTCCCCCTCGAGCAAGGCCGTCATCACCTGCAGTCCGGTTTTGCCCATGACTTGTTCAGGTTTTGCCAAGCCAGCATGACCCCCGCCGCGTTCGACTCGCCGACGTCGAACATCGTCTAATTGCGTTTGCCAGGCCTTGAGTGTGGCTTGGACGGTGTTTTCAGTGTGCATGGGGCGTTTCTGTGTGTTGTGTTGAAAGGGGTGCCACGCATGGGCTGCATCATGACTGCGCCACGCGAGGCTTGGTGTCGACTGGCAGGCAAAGCAAGCCTGTGACCAAGGCCAGCGCAGCATGCAAGAGGTACAACGCGTCAAAGTCCGCGCGTTGCAGCGTTGCATGGCCCAGCAAGGCCACGGTGAACGCGACGCCCAGCACCGAGCCAATTTGGCGTGTCGCCTGGTTCACTGCGCTTCCCACCGCATAGTGCGCCACAGGCAGGCGGCTGACGGCCGCTGCCGACAACGACGGCAGCACCAAGCCCACCGCGACACCACTCGTGACCAGGCCAGGCAACCAGTGCAGCACATAGTTCGGCTCGTTGCCGGGGACAAGAAGAAACCACAGGCTGCTGATGGCATACAGCAAGGAGCCACCGACCAGGAAACGTCGGTGACCCAAGCGGGAGGCCAGTCGGCCGGTGACGATGGCGGTCGGCATCACCAGCAACGGTCCCGGGGTGACTGCCAGTCCGGCTTGCGGCAGGCTGTAGTGCCAAATGTTCATCACATAAAAAAAGAAGGTCAAGAACATCATGGAGAAGGCCGTGCCAAAGCTCAGCGTGGCCAGGTTGACGTAGCGGTACGTCCGATGTTCAAACAATGCCAGATCGACCAAAGGGTGCTGGATTCGGCGCGCCCACGCCACAAACACAGCGGCAGCCATCACGCCAGTGACTCCCATGACGGCCAACTCAGTGCGACCCCAGTTGGGCGCATCAAACTCGACGATCGCCAGCGTGATCGCGCCAACCGCCAGCATCAACAAGGCCATGCCCACGACATCCACTCGCCGACGCTCGCTCGACGGTACCGATTCGCTCAGCAGTGCCGCGCCGCGCCACAAGGCATAGCCGCCAATCGGCAGGTTGATGTAGAACGCCCAAGGCCATCCGAAATGGTCGATGACCAAGCTGCCTGCACTGGGCCCTACCGCAGCGGCAAGCCCGCCAACGGCCCCCCATAAACTCACCACCACGGCACGTTTGTTCTGAGGAAAAGCGGCCAGGACGATGGACAGTGACGCCGGCGTCAGCAAGGCTGCGCCCATGGCCTGAAGCACACGGGCCGCCACCAACCAGCCCACATGGCCCGCCAGGCCACAAGCGGCCGAAGCCACCAGAAACAACACCCCCCCCAGCAAGAAGACGCGCTTGCGGCCGTAGGTGTCGGCCAGGCCTCCTGCGGGAATCAGCATCGTGGCATAGACAACGGTGTAAGCGTTGATGACCCACGACAGATCGGCGGCCGAGGCAGATGCAAAAGCATGCCGCAAGGGGTCGAAGGCTGCAAACAACATGGTCGAGTCCAGGGCCACCAAGAAAGTGGCGATGCTGGCCACCCCAAAGACCGGCCAAGGCGAAGCCGTTGCCGCAGGGGGCGGGGTCAGGGCGGGCCCGTGATCAGACGTTCGGTCAGCGCTCGCTGCAGAGGCATCAGAAGGCTTCATTTGAATATGACGATCGTAATATTTTGTGGTCTGCCATTGTTGGGCAATGGGTGGGAATCATCCATCAAGAATGCGCCATGGACTGAAACTTCAAAAGCAAGGCTTTGCGCGTTTGGGCAAGCAAGGCACGCCCAGCCGTACCGCCCAGCGTGCGGGCCAGTTGCAATGCACCGACCATGGTGGCGGCAATGACCTGCGCTTGCTCGCGCTCGACACCTTCGGGCAGTGCCGAACGCACAAACTCAAGCAATGCAGTGACGCGACGCTTGGCTTCTTGTTGCACCGCATCGCCCTGTCGCGTTGTTTCGGAAGCCAGGGCCGCGACCACGCACCCCTTCTCTGCCCCCTCAAGGTGTGCGTCATGGAGATACGCCCCAACGAGCGCAGCAAAACGCGAGTCGCCTTTGGTCATGCGCTTGGCCATCGATGCAGAAAGTGCGGCCTGGTTGTCGCGGCCAGCCTGTTGCATGGCCTCGACCAACAGCGCGTCACGCGAGGCAAAGTGCGCATAAAAACCGCCATGCGTGAGACCTGCCTCCTTCATGATGTCGGCCACGCCCACGCCACGGTAGCCCGAACGACGAATCGCTCGGGCCGCCACGTCCACGATGCGCTCGTGGCTCATTTCCTTGCGTGTGAGACTGCTTGTCATGTCAAAGCAATATTATGGTCATCATATAATTATGTCAAACATACAGCGACCTGCCATGAAACAAACTGATCTGTCCCGCTTTCATGTGGCCCTGATCCTCGGGGGTGCGGCCTTGATGCTGAGCCTGGCCATGGGCATGCGCCAGAGTTTTGGCCTGCTGCAGCCGCACATGATCCGTGACA
>JACCDX010670825.1_pt1 | contig 14791 bp, 15 predicted proteins | sample 7449681 | NCBI WGS metagenome assembly JACCDX01 (sample SAMN15323450, study PRJNA562643) | freshwater metagenome | isolation source: river surface water | place: USA:Blue River Watershed | collected 2017-08-18
AGATGCAAAACATAAGTTTTGCATGGTGTAGACTTTTCTATCTTTATGGGCAAATGGAGGATGAGCGTCGCCTAGTTCCTTATATTCGAAATAAGATAAAAAGAGGTGAAATAGTAAATTTAACGAATGGGACGCAAATACGTGACTTTATGGATGTTAGTGATGCCGGAAAAATAATAGCAAAAATCGCAACTAGTGACAAAGAGGGTCCATTTAATATATGCTCTGGATTGCCTATAACTGTTCGACAAATGGCAGAAAAAATTGCCGATGAATTTGGTCGCAGAGATTTGCTCAGATTTGGATCGAGAACTGAGAATGAATATGATCCACAAATCTCACTGGGTATTCCAAATATTTAATATGATACATGTGCACATATTTAAATATCACTAGCAAATTCTTTGCTTCGCCCCGTAACCCAGTACATTCGGCTTAATATTTTATATAATTTCAAATGACTAAACTGTACATTATAAAGCCAATTTCATCAATTCGTCTTCCTACTGGAGGCGTAATGGTAGTTGATGCATATATAAAAGAACTTAGAAAACTTGGCATGGACATAAACGTAATTAATTATCTTTCTAATCAGTACGATGGTGGATTAATTTCCAAGTTAAAATTTCTATATTGCGATGTTTTAAATATATTGAATACATTAAAAATCAAAAAGAGAAATATCAATATATATGAAAAAAATCCCACTAAGGTTTTTGGAAGAATTGATAATAATAATTGTATATTGCTATTTCTGAATGCAAAGGATATCATAGAGCAAAGAGAGCAAATTATTAATAGAAAATTAAAATACATATATTTTTGTCAGCACACTGAATTTTGGGCGGTTGAACTACAGGATCAAGTTTGGGTTATTCGAAATGCAATTGGTGTGATTTCTGTCTCCAAGTATTTGTATCAGTTAACTAATAATTTTTCCAGTAATATTCAAAATAATCTATATATTTCTAATCCAAGATTAATGCCTCCAAAATCAAACCAATATTTGAGTGCGCCGCATCGTTTATACGACTATTGCTTTTATTTGTCACATCAATGGTGGAAAGGTTATAGTGATTCATTGGAGTTCATAAGGATTTTAAGAGTTGAAAAACCAAATGCAGTAATTGTTGCATTCGGGAGTCTTAGGTGTGAATATGCTATAGATATGTTAAAGAACAATGGTGTAATTTTCTTTGGAATTATAAAGCCTGCCAAAGTGCAACAAATATTCACAATGACAAAGTTATTTGTATATACTTCATATTTTGAAGGTTACGGATTATTGGCGCAAGAGGCTATTGATTGCGGGGCGAAAGTATTATCTTATGATAACAAAGGTATTGGCGATATTGAATCTGAAAATTTGTATGTCGTTCCATTTCGTTCATTTCATAAAATGAAGCATTTTTTGATGTCCTGGGAACCCTCAAAAGCGAATAGTGGTGTATCATTAAAATTACCTAGTATTTTCCAAAATTCTAAAATTTTGAAACAATATCTCGAGAAAAAAATTGCATTAATATAAATATTATATAGTATTTGCCCAAATGAAAGCATGTGAAAAAAAACCAATGTATTTGTCATATCAACCAAATGGTGTCGGAGATTTGTGTCGGCAAATAAAAATGATGGCGTCTGTTGATATAGCCCAAGATTCAATTTATAAATATGCTGTTTCTGCATCCTCAATTAAATTGTTATCTGAGTTAGGTGTTGAGTCAAGGATGTTTTGCACAGATTCGAAATCGTCTTTCGGTAAATTGTTAACATTGCTTAGGGTCATTATTATTTCTCGAATCAATTCTTTAGTATTAATAACTTCTGACTTAGGATATGGCAATTTGCATCTTGTGTTGTTGTCTTGGCTAGCTAGAATTCTTAATGTTGATTATGTGATACTCAAGAGGAAAAATTTTCCATTACCAATAGTCGCTAATAGTGAAAATCTAAAAGTAAAGCTGGCTGGAAAAAGAGTATTTATCCATTATGGATGTGATCCTCGAAATTTCAAAAAATTACCTAGTTCTAATTTCATATTTTTGCTCGCTAGTGTATTAAAATCCAATAGCATTGTGCTTATTTTTGGTCCAAATGATAGGATTCCCGATGAGTTGAAGCATTTGCCAATCCGTTTAATGAAGGGATTAAAGGATTATTTAGAAATTCGTAACAATTCAGTAGTGATACATTTTGACTCTGGTGTCGGGCATATTTGTTCCATGTTAAATATTGAAACGGTTTGCATTGGTGGGCCTACTGAAGTTCTTGAAACAGCCCCATTCAGTCAATTTGATTCAGTTGCCTTGCCCGAAATTGAGTGTTTTCCATGTTATAAAAATGAAGGGCATTTAAGATGCCGTGACAAAGCGTGTTTCTACAGTAGTTTACTTGAATTTTCATAGAAAATGAAAAATTTGCGTTTTGTTATTTCATAGATGAATAAATATTAAATAATAAATGAGTGAATAGGTGATAATAAATTGTTTTATGCGTATTTGTATCTCTGGTCTTAACTCCGTAACCCAGTACCGGCGGCATGTCTAAGTCACCGATTGTTTTCCCCTGAAGCGTAGACTTACCGAAACCGGCGACAAGATGAAAATAGAGGCTTACGTCCTTTTTAGGAGTTGAGGATGAGGAAGTCGGAGTCCACGGAAAGCCAAATTGTGGCGATCTCGGCCGAGGGTGACGCTGGGTTGCCTGTGGCTGAGGTGTACCGTAAACATGGTATCAGTAATGCCCTGTACTACCAATGGAAGAGCAAATACTCGGGTGTGTCTGTCAACGAGCTGAAACGGGTTCGAGAACTTGCGGTGGAGAACAAAGAAGGGGCTGGTGAGCAGGCCAGCGCAGCCCTTGGTGTGCACAAGCGAAGTCAACAATGTCTGGACGATAGACTTTTTGCGTGACACGCTTTATGACGGAAGACGCTTCAGAACGTTCAATATAATCGATGAAGGAAATCGTGAAGGCTTGCGCATCGAAGTGGGCAGGTCTATTTCCAGTCTTCGGCTAACGCGCATCATGAGCGAACTCGTAGAGTTCTAAGGCAAGCCTCTGGCTATTCGACTGGACAATGGCCGCGAACTAACCGCTGAGTCATTTACAGAAAGAGCAAAGGAGCAAGGCATCGAGCTTCGTTTCATTCAGCCAGGAAAGCCCAATCAAAACGCATTCATCGAGCGATTCAATAAGAGTTTCAGGGAAGAAGTACTCAATGCCAATTTGTTCAACACGATGTCAGAGGCTCAAGAGGCAGCTGAGGTCTGGTTGACAGATTACAACGAGTATCGCCCGCACGAGTCCCTGGGAGACGTGCCACCGGCCATGTTCAAACCAAGGGTATTTCAATCGGAAATCTCTACTCTTAATTTGTAGCCTTGACAGGGAAGTCTACATAAAAGCATGGGTCGCAAATGGCTCAATGTGCTGTGTGGGCGGTAGGAATTGTAGTCATCAAAACACCCTTGCAATTGAGCCATCACCGGTTTTGAAACATGCCTGTTAGCCAACTTGGTATAGTCGTAGGCATTTAAAATGTTCAAATTAGCAATTTGACCTGTGCAGTAACCGCTGGGTCATTAGAAGATTGCCATGCATGCCTACCTAAAATGGAAAATAATTTCAAATTTTTGTAAATTATATCTTCTCAGCATCAATATATTATTAATATAATCTAATTTCTGCAGGGAGATTTAATTGTGAAATGTTGGTTATTTCAGACAGGAGAACCTTTGCATACTGATGGGGGAGCGCCTCGGCCTATGCGTGCAATGAACCTTGCAAATGCGTTGGTTGAGGCGGGTCATGATGTTGTATTATGGAGCTCAGCATTTTATCATCAGGAAAAACAGCATCGGAGCCGTGACGCAAAGTGCATCTCTATCTCAGAACGCCTTGAGATCCGATTAATACCCAGCCCCGGGTATAGGCGCAATATTGGACTTGGCCGATTGTGGGATCACGCCGTATTGGCTCGGAATCTGGGACAAGAACTGGGAAAAGAGTCTATGTCTCCAGACGTTGCGTTCATTGGATACCCTCCGATTGAAACGGCTGCCGTTATGACGCGCTGGCTTGTAAACCGTGGGGTACCTTGCATACTTGATGTCAAAGATCAGTGGCCAAATATCTTTATCGACGCACTGCCATTACCTCTTAGACCACTAGGTCGTTTCGCGTTGTTGCCCTATTTCTACTACGCACGGCGCACTTTTCAAGATGCAACTGCTGTTACGAGTATGGCAAAAAGTTTTCTACAATGGTCAGCAGAATTTGCAGGGCGAGAAATAAATGAGCTCGATAAAGTAGTACCTCTAACAACGCCCACGGGGCAACTATCAAATGCTGAGCTTTTGGAAGCAGGCCATTGGTGGGATCAACAAGGTGTGAAAGCAGATGGTACCTTTCGGATATGTTTTGTAGGTAGTCATTCACGTGCCTTTGACATGGGGCCTGTATTTGAGGCTGCGAAACAGGCATCTCATTTAGGTCAAACAATCCAATTTGTATTGTGTGGTGATGGTGAAGAGTCGTTTGCTTGGCAGTCAGAAATGAAAGACTTGAAGAACGTGTTTTTCCCCGGTTGGGTTGATCGAGCTAAGGTAGAAGTGTTGGCGCTTCGCTCAAGCGCGGCTTTGGCTCCATATCACAATATTGATAATTTTATAATGAACATTCCAAACAAAATCGTTGACTCGTTGGCCCTAGGATTACCGGTGCTGAGTCCATTAAGGGGTGAAGTTGCGAGTTTGATTTCTGAAGCAAAAATTGGCATGAGCTATGGATCCACGACCGGTAAATCACTATTGCAGTGTATTGAGGCTCTAGCGACCGAGCCTGATTTGCGAGATCGTTTGTCTATCAATGCAGTAAATCTGTTTCAGACTCGGTTTTCATTTGACATGGTTTATAGCGGCTTGGTGAAACACCTTGAGTTGCTTGCCAGTAGGCGATCGGAATGACAGATCAAGATAAGCTTATCGAACTGGACAGATACGATGCGCGCGCCAAGACGCAATTAGCTGATTTCGAAACTATTATAGAAACTCCCCTCGGCTCGCAAACGATGCCCTTGTATTTGCAATCGCCCTACATCTACTATGAGGAGAGAATCGCCGAATTGATCAGGCCAGATCATCTTGTGTTGGAATTGGGCGCTGGTGTAGGCCTTCATACTCGGGTATTGTTGTATACTGGTGCTCAAGTCACTGCGAGCGATATTTCCCCAAATTCCTTAAGTTTGCTTAAGCAAAAATTAAAGAGTGTAGATGGCAATCTCAAGACAAAGGTAGCCGATATGGAGAGTCTACCTTTTGAAGATTCCTCTTTCGATGTCATTGCCTGCGCGGGTAGTTTGAGTTACGGAGACCCAATCCTGGTCGACACCGAAATCAGACGTGTATTACGACCCGGTGGCATGCTTATCTGTGTTGACTCACTCAACCACAACCCTGTTTATCGAGCGAACCGTTGGTTGCACTACTTACGTGGCAATAGATCTCAGAGCACCCTAAAGCGAATGCCAGGACTTGCACGCATCAGGGCTCTTAGCGAGAATTTTTCCAGTGTGAACGTGCGTTTTTTTGGCGCAACAAGCTATGCAATGCCTGTAATTGCACGTTTGTTCGGTGAAAATGCCGCCCTTTCAGCATCTGACTGGATTGATCAAATGGTTGGTGTTAAGCGCTCAGCCTTCAAATTCGTGCTTGTTGGTCAAGGGTTCGCTTGAGCAACAGATGGCCTTTTTATTGGGAGCGTCAATGAAAACTATTCTTTTTCGCGCATATACTGATCTGTTCAAACGCGACTAGGCTGCATTGACAGAAATCATGATGGGCGTTTGCCGTCGTGGTGCTTACATTCAGTAACAAAAAATTTTTTTAATTTTACCTAACTAAATTTATGGGTGTAAAACATGCCTTTGGGGTAGTCAACGGTACGGAGGAGATCATCATTTGCCTCAAAGAGGTTGGTATTGGTCCCGGCGATGAGGTGTTCGCTCAATCCCATACCTACATCGCTACAACGACTTCCGTACATTTGTTAGGCGCAACACCAGTTTTAGTGGAGTGCTGTGCCGACCATATGCTGGATGCGTCTGATATAGTTAAGCACATTGCCTCCAAAACTAAAGCCATCATGTCGGTGAATATGTTAGATACTTAGGCGGGTTATCGTGGCTCATTATTGTTTTTGCTCGTTTCGGTGCAGAACCCTTTTGCGCCAATTTATAAGATCATTTCGATCGATTATTTAAATTTCGTAAATTAGCCTTCAAATTTTTTTATGGTTAAAAATGCCTGATCTAAATAAGTTGCATATGGTTACGAATTGAGGATTTATCTACAGGTGCTGTCTAATGCGGAATTAAAACATCAACGGCATCAATTATAATTATGATTGGTGTAATCAAATCGCAAAACATTTAAAAGAGAGGTAATTATGGACTCCCTAAGTGAAATAACTAGATTGCTTCAGGAGGTGGATCTAATTGATCGCATTTCTGATGATGAATGGAAAGCTACGCTAAACGATAGAAAAAGGAAAGAACTGGAATTTCATGATCGTGATAGAGATTGCATTTTTATCACAAAAGCTCAAGAAGCCTCCGATACCTATGAGAAGTTTTATGGAAATAAGAAATATTACATTGCCACAAAGCGTTCTAATTCATACGTGCAGGATTGGATAGCACGTGAATCAAGAGGTAAAGTATTTTTGGACTATGCCTGTGGTAATGGGACTAATGCATTACATGCAGCTGCTTGCGGCGCTGAACTAAGCCTTGGCTTTGACATATCAGGTATTTCAGTTAAAAATGCAAAAAATTTGGCGATAAAGCGTGGATTAGAAAGCAAAACGCGGTTTTTTCAGGCAGATGCTGAGTCAACTAAGTTACCAGATAACAGTATTGATACCATCATTTGCTCTGGTATGCTACATCATTTAGATCTGTCGTATGCTTTGCCAGAGCTTAGAAGAATTCTCAAACCAGGGGGGAAGTTACTCGCGGTTGAGGCACTCGACTACAACCCTGCAATCAAGCTTTACCGGCATATGACTCCAGCAATGAGGACAGACTGGGAGAAGGCACATATTCTCGATTTATCTGATGTTGTTTTCGCAAGTCGGTTTCTCAAAGTAACTCGTATTCGTTATTGGCATATTTTTGGTTACATAGCTGGAAAAATTCCAGCTTTGTATCCAGTGTTGGATTCTTTAGATAGATTGTTGGAGAAAATTCCTTACATACAGCGATTGTCGTGGATATTTACTATTGAATTTGAAAAGGTCAAAACTGAATAAGTCAAGATTATTGAATGTCCGAGGAAAAACCCCTATCTCTTATCGAGATGTTATCAACGGCCCTGGATTTCGGTTAATTATTTCTCATTGGACTCGATCTTTTTTTGCCAAAGGATGGCTTCTAATGTTTATTGACAAAAAACACACATTTTTCTAATTTCGCTATGAACTCCATGAACTTGGGCGCGCTTTCTGTTGCGAGCTCCCACCACGATGCCTTGCAGATTGGCTCTACAAATTCTGAGCAATTGCAGTTATATCTAACCAAAATGACCCTTATCAGGGCAGTTGAACGGCGGCTTGCCGAAGCTCGGCGTGACGGCTTAGTGGGAGGGCCAGTTCATCTGGGTGTTGGACAAGAGGCGGTGGCAGTGGGGATGTCTTCGGTCTTAAGGTCCAGTGACAGAGTATTTGGCGCTCATCGGTCGCATTCACACCTACTAGCATTAGGTTCTGATGTGCGCAAGCTATTTGCCGAAGTGCTGGCTCGACAAACTGGGCATTCACGCGGCATGGGTGGCTCAATGCACTTGTGGGATCAGTCGGTGGGCTTTTTTGGGTCTGTGCCGATCGTAGCGGGTACGGTGTCCTTAGCGGTTGGCGCGGCTATAGCGGCGCGACTTCAGGAGACCGGTGATGTTGCTGTGGCCTACTTGGGTGACGGAGCGGTCGAGGAGGGGGTGGTGCATGAGTCGCTCAACTTGGCGAGAGTTCAGCGCGATCCGGTAATTTTTGTTATTGAAAACAATCTGTTTGCCAGCCACATGCATATATCGTTGCGTCAACCCTCAGACTGCACGGCGCGTTTTGCTGTAGCGCATGACATACCAAGTCGTGTCGTCGACGGTAACGATGTCTTGGCCGTGGCTCGTTCAGCAGAAGATTTAGTACGTGCTGCGCGACGGGGCGAAGGACCAGGTTTTCTGGAAGCCGTCACTTACAGGTGGTATGGCCATGTCGATTGGCGCGAAGACATCGACGTCGGCGTAAACAGATCACAGCATGATGTTGATGGTTGGCGAGCCAAGGATCCGATCCGTCGTTTAGTGGATGCCATGCAGGCTAAAGGAGTGTGGTCGGTTGCTCAGCAGGCTGAACTGCAGCAATCTATCGATGAACAGGTCGAGTCATGCTGGCAGTCTGCAGTGGCTGATCCGCCACCGCCTAAAGAATCTCTATTGGGGCATGTTTATGCCAAGTTTGAAGGCTGATGATGGGGCGAAAAAAACATAACTACGGAACTGCAATTCTTGCAGCATTTGAATACTTGCTAGAAAACTATCCGGAGGTATTTGTGATTGGGCAGGGGCTTTGGAGTCCTTGGTACGTGGGCAACTCTATGACCGACCTAGATAAGCGATTTGGAACGAAACGGATCATCGACACGCCAGTATCTGAGTCTGCTTGCACGGGGGCGGCTGTGGGCGCCTCGCTTGCCGGAATGAAGCCTATTGTGGTCCATCCGCGCATGGACTTCATGCTTTATGCAATGGATGCTATCGTCAACCAAGCGGCGAAATGGTCGCACATGGTGGGAGGTCAGGCACACCCAGGTGTCACTATTCGTGGCATTATCAATCGCGGAGGGGAGCAGGGGGCACAGCATTCGCAAGCATTGCATGCATGGTTTGCGCACATACCTGGTCTGCGCGTGGTCATGCCGTCTACTGTGGCTGATGCTAGGGATTTACTGATTGCATCGGTTCTGTCACCAGATCCGGTGGTCTACATTGATGACCGTTGGTTGTATGACCAGACGGATGACCTTGAACCAATAGTTGAGTTGGATCTAACCCGAGAGGGCCCTAGGGTGTTGGCTCTGGGTAATGATATGACGATCGTTGGCTCCAGTTATGCCACTTACTTGTCGATGCAGACGCGCGAAATGTTAGCGGCAGATGGACATTCAGCAGAGGTGGTCGACCTTCGAGTACTGAATCCTTTTCAACCTGAAGTTGTTGTTCAGTCTGTCAAAAAGACTGGGCGGCTGTTGGTAGTGGACGGCGGGTGGAGAACCTGTGGTCTATCAGCCGAGGTGCTAGCGTCAGTAGTTGAGGGCATCCCTCCAGGAACTCTGATTCGGCCTCCTCTTAGGGTCACTCTGCCAGATGCACCAGCTCCCACATCCCGAAATCTTGAGTCGCTCTATTACCCGGATGTATCCCGTGTGCTTACCGCTGCTCATTCTCTTTTAAATTAGTCGTTTGCAAAAGGAAAAATCATGTCAGCTATTAAATCAGTTCCATTTTTCAATTATCCGAGAGCTTATCTCGACGATAGAGAGGCCCTATTGAAAATCGTTGATGATGTGGGTAGTCGTGGAGCCTTCATCATGCAAAAGGATCTGCGAGAATTTGAAACGGCACTCGCTCAGTTTACCGGTGCTCGGTATGCGATCGGGGTGGCGAACGCTACAGATGGCTTAGAACTAGCCTGGATGGCTGTAGGGTTGCGCCCCGGAGACGAAGTTATTTGCTGTTCTCACACGATGTTGGCGACTGCCTCAGCCATTAAGACTGCCGGTGGCACACCCGTCCCGGTGGAGCTAGGTAGTGATGGCTTGATTGATCCAGATGCGGTTGCGGATGCTGTTAATGCGCGTACCGTGGGCATCATGCCGACACAGCTTAATGGTCGTACCTGCGACATGCACCGCATCATGGACATTGCGCATAAGCATCGTCTTTTCGTTGTCGAAGATGCTGCACAGGCGTTGGGTTCGCGCTTCAAGGGCCAGCACGCGGGCACTTTCGGGCAAGCTGCAGCAATCAGCTTTTTCCCTGCTAAGGTGCTTGGCAGTCTTGGAGATGCGGGTGGAGTGATCACCAACGACGACTACATCTTTGACAGGGTCTATCAACTGCATGACCATGGCCGTGACATTCACGGCGAGGTACGTAGCTGGGGCCGTAACAGTCGTCTAGATAATTTGCAGGCTGCAATCCTCAATCACAACTTGAGGTCCTATGACAAGGTCATTTACCGTCGGCGAGCTGTTGCAAGTCTTTACCAAGCTCGGTTAGGCGAATTGCCCGAGTTGCAACTACCGCCCGCGCCGGATGCCAATCCGGATCATTTCGATATTTATCAGAACTACGAATTGCAAGCTGATCGGCGAGATGAACTGAAAGAGCATCTCAGAATAAATGGCATTGGTACTTTAATTCAGTGGGGCGGTAAAGCCGTCCATCAGTGGGAGCGGTTGGGATTTACTGTTAAGTTGCCTAAAGTGGAACGCTTCTTTGAGCGGTGCATCATGCTTCCAATGAACATGTTTATAAGTGACGATGATGTGAACTACGTTTGTGATCAGGTAATTGCTTTTTACCGGGGTTGATAAAGTGAAGCGTTTATTTGATTTCATCGCCTCATTTTTGGGTCTGCTGGCTGCATCGCCGGTACTCTTGCCGGTGATGTTTCTGGTATGGCGACAGGATCGTCATTCGCCGTTCTACGTAGCGCCACGGGTTGGACGCAACGGGGTGCCTTTTAAGATGATGAAACTCCGATCCATGGTGGTCAATGCCGATAAATCTGGTGTTGACTCCACGGGTGCTAACGACATGCGAATCACTCCGGTGGGCCATTTCATCCGTCGTTACAAGTTGGATGAATTGACGCAGTTATGGAATGTGCTCAAGGGTGACATGAGCTTGGTAGGTCCTCGGCCCAACGTTCAACGTGAAACGGATCTCTACACACCCCAGGAGCGCAAGTTACTGACGGTGAAACCCGGTATCACGGACTTTTCCTCTATCGTTTTTTCAGACGAAGGCGATATCCTCAAGGATCAACCGGATCCGGATATTGCGTACAACCAATTGATTCGCCCTGGTAAGAGCTTGTTAGGCCTCTTCTATATTGAGAACAGAAGTCTGCTACTCGATATTCAGCTTTGTTGGCTTACTGTGGTGGCAATTCTCTCAAGGGAGAAGGCCTTATCAAAAATCCAGGTACAGCTGCAACGTTTAGGCGCCGATTCGTCATTGCTAGAACTTGCCGCGCGAAAGAAACCTCTAATTCCCCAACCACCACCTGGTGGAACCAAGGTGGTGACATCCCGGGACGGTAACCCATTTGTCGATTAACTGGGCAACAAAATCGCCCAAGGTAAGACTTTGGCAGGTTGCTGGATATTTGTCTATGCAACCCGAATCAATTGATTCGCTGTACGAACTCTCTCTACGTACCTCATCACTGTATCGGTTTTCGCCCAACCGCCTTTGACCATGATTTGCGGCAAACTTGCACCGACATTTAACAGGTCTTGTGCGCCCCCTATGCGCATGGAGTGACCGCTGATGCTCTGTACCAATGTTTCACTTAGCCCGGCTTTCCTAGCTAGGGCTTTGTAGATACGTGAAATCCGGCTTTCACATAAACCATTGGTAATCGTTCCTGACGATTTCACTCCTCTGAAAATCAAGCCCTCATTGATTTTTGCAGCCGATAACCATTGCTGCAGGGCATGGGTTGTTTCAGGTGTCAGGAGCATCCATTTTCCCATGCCAAGCTGATCGGTTTTGCTTTTGCGAAGAAGTACGGACGCACTCTCATCCGGGAGCCATTCGATGTCATCAATACGGAGAGAAATGAGCTCTGACCGTCTTCTCATCGAGTCATACGCAACCAAAAGCAATGCGCGATCTCGCAATCCGTGAAGATCATCACCGCAGGTGGCAAGCATCTTGGTAAGCAATGATCTGGTTATAGGGTACGCCTGATCAAAACGGGTACCTAGTTGTCTAAAAATCTTTCGTTGGGTAATCTTGACCTCGGAATGTTTGGTTGGATCGTCCAACGACGACAGGCGATGAATGGCACTGATGGATGAGACTTTTCTGCGAATGGTAGAAGACTTGATGCCTTGCGAAACTGTTTGCATCAAGAACTCTGCCACCGCTTTGGGTTGTGCTGGCAAAGGACTGTCCCCGGTTTTGTCGCAGTATGCGATGAATTCAAACATGTCTGCTTTGTATGCCCGCAGTGTGTTTGGTGCGTAGGCGCCATCAAGGTGTTGAAGTAAGCATTGGAGTTTTACTTTTGGTGTATTCTGAGACATTACAAATCCAATTCATAAAAGACACTAATAGTGTCATATAAGATTCAATTAATGTCAATAACATCTGAACAAATTCGTGCAGCCAAAGCTATCATTCGATGGTCGGGAGAAGATCTGGCTCAAGCGGCAGGAGTGAGTTTGTCTTCAATTAGGCGTATAGAGGCTGCATCAGGTATACCAAAATCTCAAAATATGAGAACAGTGCTTGCAATTAAGGCCGCACTGGAGGCTGCCGGCGTCGAGTTCATCGGAACAGCTGACGACAGGCCGGGGGTTCGGCTAAGTAGCCCAGTTTTACTAGCGACGACAGCTCAATCTTTAGGCAGCAGCTGATATGTTCAATAGCAAAAAATCCTCAGACAAAGCTGTACAGGTGATTTCGTCACCAATCACGCAGATTCTGGGGAGCACACCTGTCCTGCCTGGAGAGTCTCAGGAGGTTTATCAGCAAGGGCTTTTGGCAACAATTCAGGAGCTCGGCGCCTCAACGCCCCTACAGGCCTATCTTGCTGAAAAAATCTACGAATGCCTGTGGTGGATGCGTCGCTACGAAAACCAAAAGCGCGCCACCTTGATTCATTCAATGGCCGTTATCTTGGAAACCGACAAATACGCAAGAGGCGTATCTAATCTCCAGGCCTCGGTGATGGACGCACTCTACGCCAATCGAATCGATGATGAGTTCAATGAACTGTTGGGCGAGCAGAACCTGACAATGGAAACGCTGACACAAAAGGCCATGGCTAATTCCCGATCTGTTTTTGAAAACCTCGATCAGATGATTGCACTGAATGCAAAAACGCTGGCAGGTTTTCAGGCTTCATACGAGGTGGTGGTCAATCGCAAGGTGAACGCCGAGCGGATGCGCTTACAAAACGCACTCATGCAAAGGGACCTTGGCGCCATCGAAAGCAACCCCACTTCCGACGAGTCGTCAAATGGCCGCAAAGATAAGCGCCCAAAAGCGTCAGGCGAATAGACGCAACGCGCTCAGGTCCACGGGTCCGAAATCCTCCGACGGCAAGCGCCGTTCATCAAAAAATGCCCGGATGCACGGCCTATCTCTCATTGATTCGATGGGTATCTCAGACTCGCTTTTGACTGACTTGTCAGAGTTGATTTCTCAGGATGGCGTTGATCCTTTTCTTGCCCAAGAGATTGCCACCAGAATCGTCAGCTACGAAAGAAATCAAGCCTACCAACGAATGCTTTTCTCCCAATTGGAACAACCGAAGCGAACCGAGACCGCCGTTCACGAGGGTATGCGTAATTCGTTTGGTACAGAGCTGGACATGATGGCAGACTTCCTTGACGAGAAGCGCTACCTGGGTGGCAGTATAAAAAAGGGCGATTTGAATTTCGTGATCAACACGCAGCACAGGATGTTGAAGTTGACGCTCCGGCAGATCAAGCGGCGAGAGGTCGAGCATGGCAAGCGGGTACGCAACTCGGTCAGGTATCTCAAGCGCTCAAGCAACCAGCTGATTAAGTCACTCAAGGGTTTGCGGGCAGCATGATCGAAAAAGATTTCAAAATTTACAAAACGAACCCAAAGTTCCTGGTCCTGCCGATTTTTGGAGGGAAGAGTGGGGTGGTGAAGTCTTGTCCCGATATGGTACTTTACCAACCCTACCCCCCAATCAACCCATTGATCTACCTCCATAAATTCTTACCCATCTTTTTCCTGCCCACAGGACTCATCATCCTGTTGCTAACGGCAAGCTTTATTGCGCGCAAACGGTCATTGGCTATGCTTGCCCTCTTTATTTTTGTCTTATCCAGCACGCCCTACACCAGCAACCAACTCATGCAAACCATAGAAGGTTCGCAACAAAGATCGAGCGCCGCAAAAGCCCCGCAAGCCGACGCTGTTGTCGTACTCAGCGGGGGTCGAGTCCTGGCGCCCGGTCCAGAGGCCATCAGCGAATGGATCGATGCCGATCGATTTTGGGGCGGCATCGAATTGATGAAAGCACACAAGGCCCCGCTGTTGATTTTCACCGGGGGGTGGGTGCCCTGGGAAGCCCAGGCCGAACCCGAGGGGCAGGTGTTGATGCGCTACGCCCAAGAGTTAGGCTTGACACCGCATCAATTGGCCTTGACTCAGAAAGCTCAAAACACCGCCCAAGAAGCGCAGGCTGTGGCCGAATTGCTGCAGTCCAGAGCTGCCGAAAAAATGGCCCAATCACACCCTTCGGCAAATGCGGTCCAAAGCCACAGCACCCTGCTGCTGGTGACCTCGGCGTTTCACATGCCACGTGCCCAAGCCTTGTTTGAGAGGCAGGGCTTCAAGGTGCATCCATTCCCTGTCGATTTTCAGGTCAGTGCGGCAAAAGAAGTCGGGTTGATGAGCTTCTTGCCCCAAGCCTGGGCTTTTGAACAAACCGAGCTAGCCCTGCGCGAGTGGTACGGCCGCCT
>JACCDX011326560.1_pt1 | contig 14791 bp, 13 predicted proteins | sample 7449681 | NCBI WGS metagenome assembly JACCDX01 (sample SAMN15323450, study PRJNA562643) | freshwater metagenome | isolation source: river surface water | place: USA:Blue River Watershed | collected 2017-08-18
ATGAAACGAAGACGCATTTTTTTTGCCGGTAATTGCCATTTTTTTTGTCCGTTCATCAAAAAAGTGTAGCGGCTGACGTCGCTTAAATCTGTAGGATCCATTCGCATCTCACCCCACATTTTATAATTTTCTAGCGCGTTGAAAAATCCGTCTTTTTTGACGTCGTTTATAAAAGTTGAGAAAGTGCGTTTGCTATAATTGTAATAGCCCGAATCAAGTTTGAGATTGTCGAAAATACGTTGTGGATGTTCTTCGGAAAAATCGGAAAGCAAAATCACTTGATCGTGATAATTTGTTTTGGCTTTCTTCGGCTTAATCACAATCGCACCATACATTCCGCGTTGTTCCTGCAAATTGGAATGAGAATGATACCAATAAGTTCCGCTTTGGCGAATTTTGAATTTGTAAGTGAAAGTTTCACCCGGCGCGATTCCCGCAAAACCATTCAAACCGGGAACACCGTCCATATTCCCTGGTAATAAAATTCCGTGCCAATGAATCGAGGTTTTTTCGTCCATCGAATTTTTTACTCGAATTTCCGCAATTTCTCCTTCTTCAAAATGCAAAGTCGGACCGGGAATTGCATCGTTAATTGTGATTGCTTCCACCGATTTTTTGGTGATTCGAACTTGCTGTTTTTTGATTTCCAAATCGTAAGTTCGCGCAAAAACCTCAGAAGCTTGCAGCCAGATTAATAAAGTTAGAGAGAAAAATAATTTCATGTTTTAAGTTAGAGTTATCGTTAAGCTGCAAAATTAATTTCCTCGACTGAAAAAATAAATGAAAACCTCACCGATCCTTTCAATTCGCGAAGCCACAATTTCGTTTGCTAAAAAAATCCTCTTTGAAGATTTGCATCTCAATCTTTTTCCCCGTGATCGTATTTGTTTGATTGGAAAAAATGGCGTCGGCAAAACTACTTTGATGAACGCTATCGCCGGACAATTTGAAATGGATCGAGGCGAACGCTGGATCACTCCTAATGCAGTTTTGGGATATTTATCACAAAGCGAATATTTACCTGCCAACGTCACAGTTTACGACTTTATTTTAGACGGACTAAAAATTGACGAACACAAAACTTACGTCGTCGATATTGTTTGTGATCACTTACAAATTGATCGCAACGCTTTGACACAAAATCTTTCTGGCGGTCAAAAACGTCGGGTAAATTTGGCACGCGCTTTGGTTTTAGAACCTGATATTTTACTACTTGATGAACCAACCAACCACCTAGATTTAGAAGTGATTGAGTGGTTAGAAAATTACTTACAAAGCTTTCAAGGCGCTTTGATTGTGATTTCGCACGATCGCAAATTTCTAGAAAAAGTTTCCAACAAAGTTTTTTGGTTACGCGCCGGACAAATCAAAATTAATCAAGAAGGTTACAAAAATTTCGATGAATGGTCCACTGGCATTATTGAACATGAACGTCGCGAACTGGAAAATCTGCAAAAAAAAGTTACGCTTGAAAGCGGCTGGCTGCAAACTGGTGTAACTGGTCGCCGTAAAAGAAATATTGGCCGACTTCATTATTTGCAGGAATTACGCCAAAAATTAGAAGCTCAACGCAAGCTGGTTCGTGCCAATCAAAGCTATATCAAAATTGAATCGCAAAAAGTTGAAGAAGACGCGCCACAAGTGATTATGGGCTTCACCAATGTTAACAAAACTTACGGTGATAAAAAAGTAATTGAACAATTCACGCTGAAAATTTTACGCGGCGAACGCATCGGCATTATCGGCAAAAATGGCTCAGGCAAATCAACTTTACTGAAAATGATGGTCGGACAAGTCGAGCCCGATTCCGGTAAAGTTAAACCAGCGCGCGACATTTCGCTTTCTTACTTCGATCAATCGCGCAGCAAAATTAAAGCGACTTCCACAATTCAAGAAATTTTGTGCGAAACTGGCGGCGAATATGTTACAATGGCTGGTGGTAAAACTATGCATATTTGCGGTTATTTGAAAAACTTTTTGTTTGATCCAAATGACCGCGAAACATTGGCCGGCACACTTTCAGGCGGACAACAAAATCGTTTACTTTTGGCAAAAACCTTGGCCAATCCCGGAAATTTCATGATTCTTGATGAACCGACCAACGACCTCGACATGGACACTCTCGATATGTTGCAAGAATATTTGGAAAAGTATGAAGGCACGCTGATTGTGGTTTCACATGATCGCGACTTTTTGGATAATGTTGCAACTTCGATTTTGGCTTTTGAGGGGAACGGTAAAATTGTGTCGCACTTGGGTGGATACTCTGATTATTTGGAATATAAAGAAAGAAACTCACCAACAGTTTTGAGTAAAAAGAAGGAAGTTGGTAAGATAAATTCGAATTCAACTAATGAAGTTCTACGTTTCGTCAAAGATGACGGAAATAGCGCTCAAGAAGATAAAACAAAAAGTGCGAAAGAGACAAAAAAATTCTCCTTCAAACACAAAGTTGAGCTCGAAAAGTTACCCGCAAAAATCGAAAAACTTGAAACTAAAATCACGCAATTGAGTGAAGAATTAAGCGAAACCGAAGATCGATCTTCCGCTAATTTAGCCCACATCGCCATGGAAATCGCCAAGCTGCAAAAAGAATTGGATGACTGCGAAACGAGATGGTTGGAATTGGAAGAATTGAAAAATTCTGCCTAAATTTAACGCACCGCAGCGCACGGCAAATAAGGCTGCAACATCATGAAATCGTTGGGTTTGAAAGGAAACAAGGCGTCATCTTGGTCTTGCTGCGAGCAAGTGCCTTCTTTGGCGAACATTTTGTAACCTTTTTCAAAGTAAAAACAAACTTGCTCATCAATTAATTTTTGCGCAGCTTCGTAGTTGCCGGAGTTGTAATAAGCCTCTTCTTCTTTGAATTTTTCTTTCGACAAACAACCAATCGCGCCGTTTTTGGCTGTAATCACAAATGCAATTTCTTCTTTTTCTTCGTATTTGGTAAACGACTTGTAAGCGTTGAAAATCAGCTTTGAAACCAACATAGACAACAACATCATTATCACGATTCTCATAAGATAAAATTACGCTTTTTTGGTATCGAATTTGCTGACTATAAATATCAAAAGTGCTGACAAAGCAAAAGCTGGTAAAATTTCGTAAGCAAAAAATGGCAATTTGCTGAAAATTATGGCGCCCACCGCACCTGAAATAATTCCGACAATCGCTGCTCTTTTTGTGGTTTTTGGATAAAATAAAGCAAACAAAATTACTGGCCCAATTGAGGCTCCAAGGCCAGCCCAAGCGCGTGCAACTAATTGCAAAACGCTAGAATTTTCATTCATCGCCATCAAGCAAGAAACAACTGCCACAACCACAACCGACAGGCGACTAAATCGAAGCATTTCTCGATCAGTTGCTTTTTTGTTGTAAAATCTTTGATAAAAATCTTGAGCAAGCGAGCTGCAGCAAATAATGATTTGAGAGTTCAAAGTGCTCATAATCGCTGACAAAATTGCGGCAATTAAAACTCCGATCATCACCGGATGAAATAATTTTACCGTCATAGTGATAAAAACGGTTTCCGGCTCTTTGAGCGGAGATTGAGCAAAATAAACAAAGCCGAATAAGCCAACAATCGCCGCGCCGATCATCGACAAACTCATCCAAGAAATACAAATTCGTCGCGCCAATGGAATTTCTTTTTCGTCTTTGATCGCCATATATTTTGAAATAATGTGCGGCTGACCAAAATAACCCAAACCCCAAGCGAAAACTCCGATCGTTTCCATCAACTTTAATTGGTGAAATGGATCTAAATGTGACGGCGAAATTTCATTAATTTTGGCGAGAATGTCTCTAAACGAAAAATGTGAAATTTCGCAAGCATAAAATGGCGTTACAATCAAAACCGCCAACATCAATAATCCTTGGAATAAATCAGCCCAACTTACTGCCAAAAAGCCGCCAATTAACGCGTAAGACACTATTAAGACGCATGAAATGAAAAGTGCAGAATCGTAAGAAATAGCAAAAACTTCGGCGAAAAGTTTAGCGCTTCCCACAAAGCCAGAAGCGATGTAAATCGTAAAAAAGAAAATGATAATCAGTGAAGTAATCACGCTTAAAACGCCGGTTCTGTCATTGAAATGATTTTGTAAAAATTGCGGCAGAGTTATTGAGTTACCGTCTTTTTCGCTATATTTGCGCAGACGTACTGCAATTATCTTCCAACTTAAATATGAACCTAAAATCAGCCCCAAAATCATCCAAATTTGGTTCATCCCGCTGACGTAAAATGCACCCGGCAAACCCATCAAAAGCCAACTGCTCATGTCAGATGCGCCAACGTTTAAAGCGCCAACAACCGCACCAAGTTTGCGGCTTCCTAAAACATAATCTGAAAAGTTTTTTGTTTTGCGAAAACCAACAAAACCAAGATACATCAGAAATGAGAAGTAAATTAGCAATGGCACAAGAATTGCCAGATTTTGGGCAGAATTTTCAAAAAGATGCATTGAGTAATCAAAATGTTGAGAGAGTAAGAGATTAGCTAAATATCGAACACATCTTCCAACTTCACAACTATTTAATAAGCAGCTTATGACAAAAAGGAATAGAGAAACTTTCAACGAAAGTAATACAACTCCAACTAATTCAGATGAACAACAATCTGTGAAAAAACCCAATATAACTCAAATTGATGAACGGTTAGATTTCAAAACTACTGAGAGAAAAAGTAGTTTAATTGAAGAAAATATTGAAAGTGAATACAGCACAGATGAAGAAGTGGGGGCAATTACTTCTAAAATTCAAGATGTCAGCATTAATAGCAAAATTGATCCAAAACTTTTATCAGCTAAAAAAGTAGATTCTGAATTATACTTTAAATCTATTAAAGCTGATGATGATAATCATGAAAAAGTTACAACATTGAATTCATTACCATTTTCAAATAAAAAACCCGATTCAACTGTTATGATAAATTCATTACCAGGAAATCTGAAACAAGAGCAAAAATCTGGAACAGCTATGAAGATCTCTTGGAATGGAAGTAAGAATTTTAATAACGATTTTAACACCAGATAAATCCATCATATCGTAAGAAATACTCATGGCAATCGAGTCAAAAATTATTATCCAATTTAAAGAATTTTTTTCAGAAGATTACGATTTCTTGAACTTCTTACGTGCAACGATCAATGGAAACTTAGAATTGGTTAAAAGTTTTATTGAAGCAAATCCCCATAAAATAAATTGTTTTGATACGACTTTTAAAGCCAGAGCTAGCCATTTAGCAGCAAAATATAACCAGCCGGAAATATTACAATTTCTGATAGATAATGGTGCAGAAATTGGTTCGAAAACTAATGAAGATTTAAGCGAAATTCACTACGGGATCAATTTTCCGGAAGTGGTTAAAATAATAATTAATCACAATCCTGATCTAAAAAATCAACGCGGACAAGGCTTTATCCCTAAAGAAATTTGCAGCAATGAAGACAGCTTAAATTATATTTGTTCAACCAAAAGAATGAGAAGCGATAGTTCTATTGAAAGAATGTTTGCTTCAGCTTTTATTGATGAATCAGAAGAAGCATTCAAAGCTATTTCACCCTCTTCTTCTCCGACAAAAATTGAACATTCCAATCTTTCTTCTGCCAATAAAATTCGTCGAATTGCTTAGTTAAAGTACCATTTTTTTCTCAAAATAGCGATGTTATTTTCTGTCGCGTCACCATCAATTCGCTGCATGATTTTGCCATTTTTATTGATCACCAAAACAGCTATTTCACTTTCTTTCATATTCATCATTTTGAAAAACTTCTCACGATCAGTGTAAACTGTGATAGTACGCGCACGTGATTTTTCATCAATCACGCCGCGACGCATGCCGTTATTAATAAACGAACGTGACACTGGATTTAACTCATAAATCAAAGGCAACTCGTAAAAACCAACTTCCGGATTTTTCTCAACTATTTTATCAACAACACGAATCCAACCGTTAACATTGGCTTGCTGCTCGCGTTTGAAAGCGACAACTACGATATTTATTGGCTTGTCGAAAGCTTGTGGCAATTCACGTTTATTTCCTTGCAAATCAATTCCCGTCAATTTTGGAAAATGACCATTTTCTTCTAAATAAATTTCAGAATTCACGCCAGCGCCAATTCCGCAAGAACACAGCAAAATAAATGCCGCAACTGCTAAAAGATTTTTCAACATTTTAAATTTAATTTAAGTTCACAACTAAGCCGTTTTGCCTGTAAGCCACGACTTGATTTCATTTTCCGTCATCATTTCCTCAGTGACAAGAAAATATGAGCCGAGTGTTATTACTTTTTTCTGCCTTTCGTAAGTGAATGGTCGACTGCCATATTTTTCAAAATATCGACGAGTTTTGTTATCAACTTTAAAATAAAATTCGTTGTCGACAATAATGCCGACAATCACACCGTTTTTATATAAACCAAAACCGCCAAACATTTTTTTGGTGCTGATGCCCAAAACTCCTTCTAGTAGATCGTAGACAGTATAGTCGCGGAATTACGAAGTTTTCATTTTTCGAGAATACTATCTTCGTATAAAGTATCAGGACAAAAATCTTGATCATGCGGCCACTTGACACTGCCCATAAAAACTGCAACTGAATTAAAAAACTCATTATCGCGCAACTCAGTAAAAATTCCTTTATCTAAATAAGGAGTGACATCAAAAACTCTCACCTCGCCATTATCAAAAGTGAGTTTGAGTAAATAATTCTCCAAAGGTTGAACTTTTTTTACTCGTGGGTTCATGATTATTTTAATGGATCAATTTTAAAAACTTGTTGTCCCTCACAAGCTAATCGCCAATCTGCGATCAAATCTTCTTTGTGAATTTCAATCCAAGCCACTACTAGCTTTTCTTTATTCTTTGGCAAAAATCCTTCCAATAATTTCCCTTCTGGAACAGAAAAAACCGCCTCATTATCCTGATATTTTACATGGATGTGAGGCAGATGATGTTTCTTATTATCGAAGAAATACATCGTAACTATAAGTCCGTAGAATACTGATATTACTGGCATTGTGGTGTGGTATTTTTGTGGTGTTAAATAAAAACTAAAGAGCCGCTCTAGCCGCTGCAAGTCTTGCGATTGGAACGCGGTAAGGTGAACAGCTTACGTAATTCAAACCTGTACGATGACAGAATTCAATTGAAGCTGGGTTGCCGCCGTGTTCGCCGCAAATTCCAAGCTTAATATCTTTTCTGGTCGATTTACCTTTTTCAGCAGCGATTTTGATCAATTGACCAACGCCGTCTTGATCAAGTTCCGCAAATGGATCTTTTTCCAAGATACCGGCTTTTTGGTAATGTCCCAAGAAGTTTGCTGAATCGTCACGCGACAAGCCGAAAGTAGTTTGAGTCAAATCGTTAGTACCAAAACTGAAAAATTCTGCTTCATTGGCAATTTGATCAGCCATCAAAGCTGCACGCGGCAACTCGATCATTGTACCAACCATGTAGTTCAATTTCACGTTTGATTCTTTTTCGACAGATTTTTCAGTTGCAACCACAAGTTCTTTCAAAATTTGCAATTCTTTACGTGTTGCAACCAATGGAATCATGATTTCCAAAAGAACGTCTTGTTTAGTTTCTTTTTTCACGATTGCTGCCGCTTCAAAAATTGCGCGCGCTTGCATCTCATAGATTTCTGGGAAAGAGATACCTAAACGGCAACCACGATGACCCAACATTGGGTTTTGTTCATGAAGTTGGCTAGTTCTGTGTTTAACGTAAGAAACTTCAACACCCAAAGCTTTTGCAACTTCAGCGATTTCATTTTCTTTGTGAGGCAAGAATTCGTGAAGTGGCGGATCCAAAAGACGAATTGTCACTGGCAAACCAGCCATAATTTTAAATATTTCCACAAAATCTTGACGTTGCATCGGAAGTAATTTCGCCAGAGCTTTTTTACGACCTTCCAAAGTTTCCGCCAAAATCATTTCACGAACTGAAATAATACGATCTTCGTTGAAGAACATGTGTTCAGTACGACACAGACCAATTCCTTCGGCGCCGAAGTCACGAGCAGTTTGGCAATCAAGTGGAGTTTCAGCATTAGTACGAACTTTCAAAGTACGAACTTCATCAGCCCATTTCATGATAGTTTGGAAATCTCCTGACAAATTTGGTTTCAAAGTTGGCACCAAACCAAGGATTACGTCACCAGTTGAACCGTTGATGGTGATAGTTTCACCTTCTTTAACTTTCACACCGTTAGCGGTGAAAACGTGATTAGCATGATCAACTAAAAGCCCGCCAGCACCAGAAACACAAGGAGTTCCCATACCACGAGCAACAACGGCAGCGTGAGAAGTCATGCCGCCACGAGCAGTCAAAATACCTTGAGAAACGTGCATTCCTTTAATGTCTTCAGGGCTGGTTTCCACACGAACCAAAATTACTTTATCGCCGTTTTCAGCACGTCTTTCTGCTTCTTGCGAAGAGAACACAACAATACCAGAAGCAGCACCAGGAGAAGCTGGCAAGCCTTTTGCAATAACTTGAACTTTTGCTTTTGGATCCAAAGTTGGATGCAACAATTGATCCAAACTTGCTGGGTCAATACGTTTCAACGCGTCTTTTTTATCAATCAAACCTTCATTCACCATATCAACCGCAATTTTAACTGCAGCTTGTGCTGTGCGTTTGCCGTTACGAGTTTGCAACATCCACAACTTTTTATTTTGTACAGTAAACTCGATATCTTGCATATCACGATAGTGGTTTTCGAGTTTTTTATAAGTTTCAACCAATTGTGCAAAAACGTCTGGCATAGTTTCTTCCATCGCTGGCAATTTCGAGCCAAGCTGTTCTTTACCAGAAATCGTAATTGATTGCGGCGTTCTGATACCAGCAACTACGTCTTCGCCTTGGGCGTTGATCAAATATTCGCCGTATAATTCTTTCACACCAGTTGATGGGTTACGAGTGAAAGCAACTCCTGTTGCAGAAGTATCACCCATGTTACCAAACACCATTGATTGCACGTTTACAGCAGTTCCCCAAGATGCTGGGATGTCGTGGAGTTGACGATAAACAATCGCGCGATCATTCATCCAAGAAGCAAAAACTGCTTCAACAGCGCCCCAAAGTTGTTCGTTTACGTCTTGCGGGAAATCACGATTTAACTCTTTTTTCACTTCAGCTTTGAACAAAGCAACGATTTCTTCTAAATTTTCTGCAGTCAAATCAGTATCAGCTGACGCACCAAATTCATGTTTTTTCTCATCTAAAATCACTTCAAAATTGTGATGATCAAAACCAAGAACAACATTTGAATACATTTGGATAAAACGACGATAAGAGTCGTAAGCGAAACGTTTGTTACCAGATTTTTCAGCCAAACCGAGAACAGTTTTGTCGTTCAAACCCAAATTCAAAACTGTATCCATCATACCAGGCATTGAAGCACGTGCACCAGAACGAACTGAGAACAAAAGCGGATTTTTTTCATCACCAAATTTCGCGCCAATTTTCTCTTCAACTTGAGCCAAAGCACCAGCAACTTCTTTTTTCAAAGCATCGGTAATTGTTTTTCCGTTTTTGTAGTAAAAGTCACAAAATTCAGTTGTGATTGTAAAACCTGGAGGAACTGGCAAGCCCATTTTAGACATCTCAGCCAAATTTGCACCTTTGCCTCCCAAAAGATTTTTCATCGAGGCATCACCTTCAGATTTACCGTCACCGAAAGAATAAACGAATTTTTGTGCTGTCATTTTTAAACTAAATCAAATTGAAGTTTTTGAATCTCAACCCCGTTTACAACCAATGAAATCAAGTGCTTACCAGCATAATGCTTTCTGGTCGAAAGATCACGAAATGAATGTTTTTTTTGAAAAGAAAAAACACCTTTAGCGAAATTTTTAGTTGCGATTTGGAAGTTTTTTTTGGAATAGCTGCCATTTTGTTTTAAAAAATGCACCACATATTCCAAACGAATTTTGTGATTTTGCGCTTTGTTTTGTAAGATAAACTCAAAGTTTAAATCTTCGCTAATTTTTACCACTTCTTTTTGTAAAGAAAAGCTTTGGATCGCAAAATTTTCTGACAAATTATTACAATCAATTCCGACCAGTTCCAAAGCAGCTTTATCGCCTTTTTTGAGTAAAGTTCGTAACGCATTTTTGACTAGATTTTCGCGAAGCTCTGCTTTTTGCCATTTTTTAATTAACTGCAAAACCAATTGTGGATGATCTTTTGAAATATCATTTAGATTATTAGCAACACTTTTGCGCACATATTCTGATTCATCATTTTTAAGATTTTCTAAAATCGGCAAAATTGCTGTCGGATCTTTTTTTAAATTGTAGAGCACTTCACCCCAAGGAAGACGAGGACGACAACCTTCTGAAGCCAATCTTCTAACGTGATGATTTTTACTTTTGCTCCATTTTTGCAAAAACTCAAAAGCATGTTTTTGATCTAATTTGATGAACTGACGAACTGCAAATTCTGAAGTGCCGAATTCCGTAAAGAACTCTAGAGCATTCATCGATTCGTCAAAATAATCTGCTCCAAAAACTTCGACAAAATCAGGAAATATAATTAGTGCTAGGCCAGAGAATTTATTCTTTTCAATTACAGTAGCTGTTTTTTTTAGGATTGTAATTTTTTGTAAAAAATTACTCGCGGGCAATGATTCATCAAGGGCTAAAGTAATTGCGCGCATTCTTTGTTTAAGCTCTTTTTCTTGCCAATTATTGTGTAAAGTTTCGCGCAAAAACTTTTTGCCAGAAAATTTAGGATCAAACAACAAAACCGCATCAGCAAGATTTTCTAAGAAGTTCTGATTATAAACTTCCTTGAGCAACATCTGAAATTAAGAAATTTCAATTTTTGATAAATCGGCAACTTCACTAAACAAAGCACGAATTTTTGCCAAAATTAACAAACGCAAATGACGGACATTCTCGTCTTTATCATTCACAATTAAATTTTCAAAAAAGTGTGTAAGCGGAACTTCTAGGATATGAAGCAATTTGAAAGCAGTAGAGAAATCACCTTTAGTTACTAACTTTTTAAAATCAGGAGCGATTTGTTTGATACGCTGATGTAAAACTTTTTCGTAATTATTTTTAAGCGCTAAAGGCAAAATTTTTCCGCCGTATTTTTTTCCATCTTTTTTCTCTTCAATTGCCAAAATATTGGCTGATCTTTTGTACAGTTCGACAATATTACGGTTTTCTGATTCGCTAACGAAACTATCCAAAAATCTAATTTTTTTCGCTAAATATAGTATATCACAAGTTTTGTGAGCATCGAGATTTTCCAGATAAGCATCAATTACAACATTAACTATATCGGCGCGTAAATTTTCATTTTCACGCAAGTAAAATTTCAATCTTTCGACAAAGAAACGAACAATTTCTTCTTCAAGTTTTTTCTTAGTTTGATCGAAATTCAACTCATCATTTTGCAACAAAGACTTAACTAATTTTGGCTGATAGGCTGCTAAAGATTTTTGCACTAAAATACGAATTGGAAACGCAATATTATGTTCAAAACCAATACGAATAATTCCTAGAGCTGAGCGGCGCAAAGCGTATGGATCTTTAGAAGAAGTTGGTTTTTCATCAGCCAAAAAGAAACCGACAATAGTGTCAATTTTATCAGAAATTGCCAAAGCGACGCCAAGCGAAGTTTTCGGCAATTCAGCACCTACACCTTGTGGCAAATAATGCTCATAAATTGCCGCTGCAACTTTAGCATTTTCATGTTGTTGATGAGCGTAAAAACTACCGACTTTGCCTTGCAATTCTGGCAATTCGGCAACAGTTTTTGTGACCAAATCAGTTTTACACAAATCTGCCGCACGCTTAGCCAAAGCCAAATCACAATGCGGAACGAAGATTGACAAAAATCTAGTGAGTTGATTCAAACGCTGAGTTTTATCGTAAAGCGAGCCAAGTTTTTTGTGGAAAACTACTTGCTTCAAAGAATCTAATCGATCGATCAAAGGTTTCTTCAAATCTTCGGAAATGAAAAATTGCGCGTCACTCAAACGCGCGTGCACCAATCTTTCATTGTCGTGAATAATTTTTGCTGCGTTATTTTCGGCATCAATTGCGTTGGCGATAAAAATAAATTTTGCTGCCAAATCGCCGTCTTTATTACGTAAACACAAGTATCTTTGATTCAATTTCAAAGTGAGAATCAAAACTTCTTCTGGCAAATCCATGAACTTGTCATCAATTGATGCCAGCATTGCTGTTGGCCATTCGCAAAGACCAGTTATTTCTTCAAACAGAGAAGATTTTTCGATGTCATCAATTGTTACTAAATTAAGTGATGCAGTAATTTTACTGACTTGCTCAACAATTTTTTGTCTTCTTTTGTGTTGATTTAGGATAACTAAATTTGCTTCCAAAGTTTTTTCGTAATCTTGCGCATCATTGACTACCAAGACTTGGTTTGATTTCAAAAAATGTCCGTAAGTTAAATTATTCGACTTCAAACCAAAAAATTCACACTCCACAACTTCCGCGCCAAACAACGCTAAAGTATTCCGCACCGGACGAATCCATTTCGATTGTTCTTTAACATTGGCAACGTCATAACGCATCAACTTTGGCCAAGACGATGTCATTTTTTGGACGATTGCTGGCAAAGAGTTTTTTAAAATATCGATTGTTTTCAACTGCGACGCTTTGCTGGTGAAGGCAAAACAACGTGCGCCGTTATTGTCAACTTGCTCAAGCTGCGATTCATCTTGCAAGCCGCAAGATTTCAAAAATCCGGCTACTGCTTTTTTGTCGGCATCAATTTTTGGACCGACTCTTTTAACTGCGGCAATTTCTTGCGCCGTTTGCAAATCGCTAATCATCAAAGTAAGGCGACGCGGCGTGACGAAAGATTGAACTTGATTTGGATTCACCGCCAAATTGTTTTTAGTTAAAACTTCCAATGCAATTTTGCTGAGATTTTCTGCGGCATTTTTCTGCATCATCGCAGGGATTTCTTCGCTAAGAATTTCGAAAATAAAATTTGTCATAATCTTATAATAAACCAATCAAGGCAGTGTTTTCCTGAATTGTTTCAGGTTTCACAGAATAATAAAAATTTAAAAGTGAGTTTCTTCAACTCGTAAGAATTTAACCGATTTTACCAAAGTTTTATCGACATTGTTTAAAATCTCGATCACCTCTTTTTCTTTTTGTGAATCAGTTAAAAAAGCACAAAGAATGTCGTTATCATGATCAACAAAAGCAGCTTGGTTGATTTTGATTTTATCAGCAAAAATTTGCGCCGCTAAATCAGTTTTTTGCGCTACTTCTTTATTAATTGTTAAACGCAGAAAATATTTGCCGCAACGCTCGTCAAGATTGATAATATTAGCTTCACTTAATTGCGAATTAGGCGCGCCGAAAAAATAAGCCGAACGTTCATTGGCAATATCAAGCAAATCAGCAACCACCGCCGAACCAGTTGTCAAGCCACCTGCCCCACGTCCAACTGAAAAGTTGTAACTCGCGTTAGTAGTATTTACCAAAACTGCGTTGAATGGTCCGTCAACTTGCGCGATTTTTTCATTTGCCGGAATTAAAGCGGGATAAACACTTTGCTGCATTGCATTGCCAAGGTTTTTATAAATCGCCAATAACTTAATTTTGAAACCAAAATCGTTGGCGAATTTAATATCTTCAATAGTCACTTGGTCAACGCCTTCAATGTGCAATTTTTTGAAATTTGGTTTGGTCATTGAAGAAATGCTCGACAAAATTGCCAGCTTGTGAGCAGTGTCGATTCCTTTAACGTCCAATGTTGGATCGGCTTCAGCATAACCAAATTTTTGTGCTTGCACCAAAGTTGTGTGATAATCCAACTCTTCGTCACGCATTTTGGTTAAAATGAAATTACAAGTGCCGTTCAAAATGGCGTAAAATTCTGTGACTTCACTAGAAATAAAGCTTTCGCGGAAAGTTTTAATAACGGGATTAGCGCCTGCAGTTGATGCTTCAAAAGCAATTTGTCCGTTATATTTTTCAATCAAATCAATCAATTCAGAGCCATGTTCTGCAATCAGAGCCTTGTTCGCTGTAACAACTTTTTTACCATTCTTGATCGCTTTTTCGATCAACTCTTTTGCAACCGTCAAGCCACCCATAACTTCAACCACAACATCAACATTTTGGTCATCCGCCAAATCCACAGAGTTGTCGTAAAATTTGATTTGAGCATCAACGAAATCTTTTTTAGTGCGCGCAGCTACTGCAGTAATTTCGAAAATAGTATCACTTCTTTTCGACAACATAGCGGCGTCTTTACGTAATATTTCATAAACGCCCTTACCGACAGTTCCAAGCCCGGCAAGGCCGATTCGTAGTTTTTTCATTTTTACTTAATTTATCTGGGAGATTGTTACTGCGAGAGTTGAGAGAACATTTTCTAACTTTCGATTGACCTAAATTCAAGCTGTTTGTTATCTTTGTAAAAAATTCCTCAGCATATATTTTCCTAATAAAATGACTAAAAATTCACATTACCCTGAAGCAAATCAAAACCTTGATTTTGCTCGCATGGAACAAGAAATTCTGCGCTTTTGGCAAGATCAAAAAGTTTTCGAAAAATCAGTTGAGATCCGTAATTTTTCTGGCGAGCTTGATGAAGATAACGTGTCGCCAGTTCAAGAACCTTGCGCTTTAAAAGATCACGCTGCTTGTCGTCATCAAAAAGAAGAAAAGTCAGAATTCGTTTTCTATGATGGTCCTCCTTTCGCTAACGGACTTCCTCATTACGGCCATTTGTTGACTGGATTTATTAAAGATTTGGTCGCACGTTACCAAACTATGAA
>JACCDX011449506.1_pt1 | contig 14791 bp, 7 predicted proteins | sample 7449681 | NCBI WGS metagenome assembly JACCDX01 (sample SAMN15323450, study PRJNA562643) | freshwater metagenome | isolation source: river surface water | place: USA:Blue River Watershed | collected 2017-08-18
ATCCACTTGAATACGACCAGGCATTTCAACATATTCTTTTTTAATTAATTCACCAGTAGGACCTTTAACTTGTTTCTCTTTTAATACTGATTCAAAGTTAATAAATCTTCCTATTTTACTAAATTCACTCATTATACCCAACTCTTCTGCACGTTTAAATAACCAAGGCGTATCAAAGCCATCAGTATTATAACCGGTTATAACTTCAGGGTCTTCCTGAATAATTATATCGCGAAATTTCTTTAATAATGCTTTTTCATGTTTAAAACAATATGTCTCTGCATTAGATAACTTGATACAAGTTCCAACCGTAAGCATAACATTTCTATATGGAGTAGATTCACCATATTTAATAAAAGACATAGCCGCTTGAATAGTAGTATCTCCTTCAATTTGAGGTAAAAATTCATTCAATACTTTAATAATTTTAGTAATAGTTCGGGTGTTTTCACGTTTTCTATCATTAGTAGTTTGAGCAGTGCTAATAATTAAATTAGGAGCGACTTTTCTAGCTACAAAATCAAGAGTTCCGGAACCTGGTATTTGTTTATTTTTAGTAAATACTTTATTTATATCGTTATTAGTATTTTTTTTCATATATTCTAATAACCATTTAAAATTGGTGCTGTTTTCATTTAAAATGATTTGTTTGTTTTTGAATTGTTCATCAGTTAGTTTTTCGTCCGGTTGATGAAAAGCTGATTCTAAACAAGCACGAGTGAATTCTTCACGATTTTCTAAAACATCATGACATTCTGCAATTTTTTCTTTATTAACAGCTTTAGAATTAGTTTCATTTAAAAGTTTTATTCTATAGGTATCAATACGTTGATAAAATGTAAATATATCACGAGCTATTTTAGTATAATCCTTTTTAGGTAATGGGAAATCACCGTGAGCAGAATCACATTCAATATCATATGCCATAATTTTCATTTTAGAATTATTTGGTTCTTCATATGGTTTAATATTAGTCCAATCTACTGAAATTTCATAATTACAATGACTAGTTCTTTCTTCAACTGGTTTAACAGTGAATTTACCGCTCATAATTTTAACCCAACCAACTGGTTTAAGTTTTTTATGATGAATAAATTTAAGTAAAGGGTCAATCATATTCTCGTATAAATCGTATTGGATAGATGTATTTGATACACCTGGAATAACTAATTTTTTAGGAGATAATTTAAGTTTATTGGTAACAGGATTCATTTCTTTATTTTGAAAGAGAGATATAGCATTACGCATCGCTGAAGTATTTCTGAATACGAGACGAACGAATTTATATTTCTTTTTATTATCGAAATTACGAAAACTGCATTTTTCTAATAAGGTTGTGCGAATTAAGCACTTTTGAAATTTGGCATACATTGCTGAACGAACCCATGATTCAAAAGCTTTTTTAGTTGATTCGGTTGCATAATCAGGAAGTCTTATATAAAAGTATGGTGTAAAGTTATTTACTTCTACACAATAAGTTTTTTCATCCAAGTCTTTTCCGAATATGTATATTTTATAGTCTGTTTTATCTTCGATTACTTTACGATTATCTTGGCCGTCATTATAGTCATCATTATCTGAGTCATAATTTGGTTCATCATCATCGGAGTTTTCGTTATCATCATTATCATCCTCATTATCATTATCGTTATCGTTATCATCATTATCTTCACCGAGAGTATTATTATTTTCTCTTTTATCGTAATTTTCACTATACCAATCAATGATTTGAAAGGTTAAGTTTTTATTTTCGATAGATTCGACGTCATCAGTCGGAACTGATTTATTGGAATCAATTGTTTCAATGGAAGATATTGATTTAGACATATTTATAATTTTAATAATGAAATATAATTTTATAAAAAAATAATCAAATTTATAAAAAAATATAAAAAAGAAAAGTAAAAACATAAAGATTTTTTAAAATATTATAATTTGGAGAGTTAGATAAAATCTTAGCTTATATTAATATATACAATGAATGAAATTATAACTATTTTAATTATAGTAGTTATTGCATTAGCATTTTTTTTAAATTATGAATCTAATTTCTCTGATTTAACCTATGTTGAATCCACTTTAGATAAATCTAAATATCTTGTTCGTAATCGTGAAGATAAAGTAGATGCTGCAAATATGTTAGCTAGTATTAAATCAAATCTTAATAAATTAGTCCAATATTTAAAAGAAAATCATATTTCTGACCCACGTATTAAACGTTTAGCTTCTAAATTTAATCCAGATAATATTTCTGAATCATTACCAGGCACTTCTTACACCTCTTACTCCGTAAATAAAGGCGAGAAAATAGTTTTTTGTATTCGTGCCAAGAATAAACAAGAGAATTTAGAAGATGTTAATACTATGATGTTTGTTGCTATACATGAAATTGCCCATATTATGACTATTTCAGTTGGTCATACAGAAGAATTCTGGGATAATATGCGTTATTTATTACAAAAGGCAATTAAAGTCGGAGTATATCAAAAAGAAGATTATAAAAATAGTCCTCGCGAATATTGTGGTGTTAAAATAACCGATTCACCATTGGAATAATCCCGTCTTTAAATAGAAAAAGGCTTTAAAGTTCCCATACGAGTCTTATACAGACTTGCATTAATTTTTATTAACTAATGCCAATTTGTATCTATTTTGTATATTTCAATATATTGATATATGTAAAAACTATGCAAAATAATGTAGTATAATATTTATATACATATGCATGTATTAGATTACTGAGTTTTATGATCACAGTTGTCTTTTAAGATACTGCATTAAATTTCTAATTCAGCTATATAATAACATTTATCAAATTCTTGTTTTATATATTCATAATTATCTAAAAATAAGCATAAATTTTTTTTTATTACCTCTATCGAATTATTTTTAAATAGTCTTTCTATTTTTCTTTTAAATTTAGTATCTATGTCCTTTATAATTTTAAAATTATACTTTAAAAATAATGGGTTTAAGTCTAATAAATAATTTATAACTGTAAATGAATAGTATTTATTTTTATAATTTATAAAAATATCATTTGCTAAATATATTTTATTAATTTTAAAATCTTTTTTTATTAATTTTAAAAATTTAATTATAAAATTTAAATAAAAATCATATTTTAATGATATATCTATATAATTTACTATTTCACTTGAATCTATTAAAAAATTTATATTTGATATATTATTGTTATGGTCTATATACATATTAATAAAATTATTTTCATAATATATTATTAAATAAGTAAAATTAGCATTATATACTGCAAAAACTTTATAAATATTATCCAAATAATTTATGTTATAAATATTATTTATTTTTAATGTAGTGTAAAATTCAGTAGGTAATACATAATAATTAGTGTTTGTAAATTTATGAAATATATCAATAGATTGATTATTAACAGTTATACAATTACATATATGATATTGATTATTTTTATTTCTAAAATAATCTGTTAATAAATAAAATAATGATTCATTATTATAGTAAAGTTTATTAGAATACATTATTATAGTAATAAATTATAATTTTATTCTTAATACGTCCTTATCTAAACTTTTTAATTTTAATGTTTTAAAAATATCTTTTATTAATATTGATATTATATCACATCTTACTTTTGATAAATTATAAAATGATGTCATTAATAATTGTTTTTGATTTTTAAAATGTGATAAAATCCAATTATATTCTTTTATTAAAATATTTTTATCATCAATATTATTATCACTATTATTTAAATAATTGTCAATAACACTTTTAATATTAAAATCATTGTTAGTAATTTTATTCATTATTTTATAATTATTAGATGCTATATCTAATTTATTAAATGATCTAAACTTAAATTTATAATACCATGGAACTCCATGTGTTAAAGTATATAACATTGGTAATGAAATTTTTGTTTCATTTAAGTCACAAAATTTATATGATAAGTCTGTTAAATCAATATATTTAATTTTAAAAGTATCCTTTAAATCAGTTAATAACTTTAAAATAACTTCCATCATTATATAACCTTCACCTGGTAATTTTAAATTTGGATTACTACATGTTTCTATTGGACTAAATTCAGATATATACGCATAATCACCTTTTTGAACATGTATTAATCCACAATAATTCGGATTTTCTAGAAATTTTATAAATACTTCACCATCATTATCATCAACTATTTCAACCTTAAAATCTTTATTTTTATATTTAATTGTTAGTGTTTTAGTAAAACCACCTTTAATATTTTTCATTATGATATAATTATAGAAATTTTATATTCAAAATAAGTAAATCTTTAAATACTTTTTATTCTATAAAGTCCCATACGAGTCCTATACAGACTTGCATTAATTTTTATTAACTAATGCAGATTTGTATCTATTTGGTAGATATCAATATATTGATATATGTAAAAACTATGCAAAATAATGTAGTATAATATTTATATACATAAATCTGCATATGAATACATTGATTTGTTTATATAAAATAAAAATTTTCATAATTTATTAGGATGGGTGTAAGGGGACGGATGCTATGCATCCTAACTTGTTTCTCAAGAAACAGCCACTTAGTGGTTCTTTGGCTAACTAAAGTTAGCAAAACCTAGGTTTCCTTATAAGTTAGCATATTTTTGTGTCCATGTTTTAGCAGTTTGAACAAATAATGCATGATTATTTTTAAATTCATTTGCTACATCTGGTGATAAGGGGTCATTTGGATTTGGGTCATCAAGTAAAGAACATAATGATAATAATACTTTACTTAAAGTTAAAGCAGGACTCCATTTATCTTTTAGAATATCTAAACAAATACTTCCAGATGAATTTATATTAGGATGATAAATCTTAGTAACAAAAGTCATTTTTGGAGGTTTAAAAGGATATTCAGTTGGAAAATGAATATTTAATTTGAAAACACCATTTTCATAAGGTGTACCAGAAGGACCAAATATGATTGCTTCCCAATGATATAAATTATCACCAACAGGTGAAGCAGAACAATTATGTGGTGGATTCTTTTGTAATTCGATAACTTCTTTTTGTAAGCGAACACGAGATGCCATTATAATAATATTTTTTATTATATTAATTTTTAAAATAAAAAATATCAAATCTTTTTTAAAATTATAAAAATATTTTTATAAAAAAATTTAAATTTAAATTTAAATCAAAAAATTATTTTATTTTTTAATTATATAGGATGTCAAACACTTTTGATTATATCGTCGTTGGCGCTGGTGCAGCTGGTTCTGTTATTGCAGCTAGATTAGCTACTGCTAGAAGAAGAACATTACTTTTAGAAGGTGGTGAAGATACTCGTGAAGGTCAAGGAGTTATGGATTCTTTTAATAAATTCACTTGGGAAACAGGTTCAATTGGTTATTATTTTGCTGGTTGGTCTGGTTATCCAATTGATTTAAAAACATACAATACTCATTCCGCAATTAATCATTTAGAACATCGTTCTAATATTAGACAAGGTGATGATTCATTATACTCATCCACTGTCGGTTTTAGAAAAGTAGATGATATTGAACCTCCTAAAGGAAGTGGTTATAATAGTTTTCACGCAAATAATATTGTTTTTCCAAGATATTATCATTATCCAAGAGCTGCTGGTGCAGGCGGTTCTGCACAACATCATGCTATGGTTCATGGTAGAGGTTCATCTGCTGTTTATGACCGTATTGCTCATATTGTTGGAGACCAAAGTTGGTCTGGTGCTAATATAGACCGTATTTGGAAAAAAATTGAAAACTATTCTTATAATCCAAATGCTGATGCATCATATCATAGTAAAACAGGTTGGTTAGCAGTCAAAAGAGTATCTCCAGAAGGTGATTTATCAAACGCTATGAGAAAAGCTTGTTTTAATATTGGTATTCCAGAAACATTAGATTTTAATGACCCACATGGAGTCTCTGGTTTTGGTCCAGCTGAAACTCAAATTGATGTAGTAACTGAAGATAAAGACAAAGTTAATGAACGTACTAATTCATTTAAAGCATTAGTTGAACCTATTTTAGATAGTAATGATAGATTTTTAACTGTTAAATTTAATTCATTAGTTTCTAGAGTTTTATTTGATATTAGTGGTTCTGTAATAAATACTAAAGGTGTTGAAGTTATTAATAAACCAGGTGCATATAAGAACTATTATGGTGCAAATACTTTATATAAAATGGATGGTGGATTTGCTACTCCATATAATGGTGGTTATGAAGTAGAACATGCTGATATTAAAGGTATTGAAAAAAATATTAATAATTATACTAGATATTATTGTAATAAAGAAGTTATTATTTGTGGTGGTTTTATTCAAACTCCGCAAATTTTAATGTTATCTGGTGTTGGTAATCAAACTGATTTATCTGCAGTTGGTATTCAAACTATTAAAAATTTACCTGGTGTCGGTTATTATATGCAAGACCACAATGAACAATTCCAAAACTATAGAATTAATCCTAAAAAATATATTCCAAGATGGTTAGCAGCATTTTTATTAAGAGCTACTGGTTTAGAATATTGGGACCATACTGCAGTTGATGCATCTACTGTTAAAATCCCTTATTATTTAGGTTTTGGAACAGAAGCAGGACCATTCTTAGGTAGAACATTAAATTATAATATTAATCATTTAACTTTTGAACAAAAGAAAGCAGTTAAAGCTCATTATATGAAATTTATTAATCAAACAAATGATATTGAATGGGTTACTGATAAAAATCCATGGAATGATAATGGTATCCCACATATGATTGATTGGCATTCTGGTTGGGTAGATTTATCTGGTAATGCAACATTTGCAGATATTGCTGATAAACCATATCCAGGTATGTTGGGTGGTAAATATGATATTCAAGACCCTAACTTACATATTCACACTGCTATGGTCGGTTCTTGTGATTTTGATTCTACTACTTTTAATAACGCATTTGGTGCTAATAATGTTTTAGATATGTTATATGAAAATGTTAAATTCTATAAAACTACATCAGATGGAAGTGGTATCTTAGTTAATACTGTCGAATTAAGAAATAGAGATAGTTCTGCAAATCCTGTTAAACCAAATCGTTATACTGAACTCATTCCAACTTCTTTATGGACTGACCCAGATAATAGAGACAAATACTTCTTAAATCAACCTAGTTATGCTAAATTTTCTGGTTTTATTCCAAGTGCTAGCGACCCTTCAATGTGGGATGCTTCATATGTTGATTTTGCATCTAATGTTGGTCCTAAATTTGTTGATAAACCAGATTATAATTTAGATTATTTTCAATTTATGGATGCAGTATTATTTGATAGATTTGATGCATCTTTTAGTAGATGGGAATTAGGTTCTAAAGAAGTTCGTTTCTTTGAAGCAGTTTCTATTGATAGTACTGGTTTACCAAAATCACCAATTATTGGTTATTTAAATGAAAACTTAAGAAGTCAAAATTTAGCTTGGATTGACCCATCTGGAAGACCATATATGAATAATGTTAAAGAAAACACCGGTAGAGTTAAACTTAGATCTAATAACCCTTCTGAACCACCTATTATGGATATGAGATTATGGAAAAATGACGAAGCTCATTTACGTATGGCTAAAGGTACTACTTTAATTAGAAATATTATGAACCAAAAAATTATGAAACAATTTGCTAGAGTTAAATCTGTCCCAACCGATATTTTAGGCAATTTTGTTGAATTTTGGATAGATACACCAATGACACAATATGGTCCAAACCCTGCTGATATTGGTAAAATGTTATCTCGTGCTGGTCGTCCATTATCAAAAGATACTAGTGGTAATTGGGTTGATGCAGATGGTGTTATGTATTATCAATTAATTAAAACTTACTATAATGCTGGTGGAAATCCTGAACCATATTATAAAGTTGTTAAACCTAACTTTATTAAATTAAACGTTTATAATACACCAGATGCTAGTGATAACTATAATACAGTAACTTATGCTAATATGGATATTATTAATCAATATGGTGAATTTGTTTTATTAAATGGTTCAGTTCCAACTATTACTGATGTTTCTAATACAGAATTAAATCCAGCAGTAGGTATTATTACTTCTAGAATTTTATTCTCAACAATTAGTGACGCAGATACTTGGGAATGGGAAATTTCACCTGGTAGAGCATATTTCCATAAAGATGGTAGTGGTAATTGGAATAATGAACTTACTAACCAATATGGTATGCAATATCTTAGAAAATTTACATCTTATGGTCATCATGGTTCAGGTACTTGTCCAATGGGTCCTAATCCATATTTAGATAATGAAGCTGATTGGGTTGTTGATTCTAAACTCAAAGTTAGAGGTATTAATGGTCTTCGTATTGCGGATACTTCTATTTATCCATGGCCTGAATTACATGGTTATAATACTTCAACTGCAGCTTATGTTGTTGGTGAAATGGCTAGTGAATTTATTTTAAGAGGTGTTTAAATGCGTAATATAATTCTATTTTAATTATAATAATTATTATAATTAAGATATTTATGACTTTATACTATGATATTGCAAATGAATTAATTGAACAAGAACAATTAGTTAAAATTAATACTATTATATCAGACCCTGTTTTGTATAATGGGATTCTTAATGAATCATTTAATATTGAAAAAATTTTAAAATATTCAATTGATATAAATGATTTTAGTATTAATTATAATAAAGTTTTTCTTGTTTTACCATCTAATTGTAAAAATGATAGTATAATTTATTTATTAAAATTACTTGAGAATACAAATATTGAATATGTTTTTTATGAATGGGAACCAACATTTAATTTATATTTAGAAATCATACAGAAATATATTAATACAGATATTAATTGGTTATGTGCAAATTCATTATATAAATTAGATATACAATCTATTTTCAGACTTAATACAAAAGAAAATAACTCTATTATTTCTTTATCATCAAAAAATAAACACCTATCAATCTTTTTTAAAATAAACAATTTTAGTGAAAGATTATTACAACTACTAACTATTAGTAATTATACTAATATAGAAGAAATTAACTATATTTTATATTTATTTGGTTATAATTTTTGCAATAATGATACTTTTAAACCTTTATTTTTAGAAATTGATGATAGTAATAGTTCAAGTAATACATTACCAACATTATCTAATAAAATAAGATTTATTAATAGTGATATGGTTTCTAAAAAGCTAAATGATACCCAACAAAATAACTTATTAGAGTTAAGTAATAAAAGTCTTTATAGCTATATTGAAACAAAATTTAATAATAATGAACATTTTATAATTCCAAGAATATCATTAGGAATTCAACCACAATGTATTTTGTTAGCTCATAACTTATTAGAGGCTTATAAAACAGAAGATACATCATTATTAGAAAAATATAGCGAACAAATACAACATTATATTCCTACATTAAAAATAAATAGTGGTATTTATTGCACTGATATTGATTCTTTATTACAATACTATAATTCATATATGTCTTCTTTAAGTCTTGCTGAATATATTATAGAACCGGAAGTAAATATAAATAATGAAGTATATACAACAATCTATGATTCAATTGATTTTATAAAAAAAGAAAATAGTAATAAACAATTTAATTTTTTCTACTGTTTAGAAATATATAATCTTATTCATAAAAATAAATTATGGTTAGAACTATTTAAAAATAAAAAAATACTTATTATTTCTTGTCAATCTAGTTTAATTGAAAAACAAATCAATAAAACAATTTATAAACAACCATTATTTGACATATCAAATTGTAGTTTTTTAAATATTAAAGATACTAGAGAAAATATGGAAAGTTGTGATTGGATGATTGAATATAAACAAATATGTGATAAATTAACTGATATTAGTAATAACTATGATATTGCATTAGTAGCAGCTAATGGTTTTTCCAATCCATTATTAGAATATATCTATTCAACTGGTAAGTCTGGTATCTATATTGGTAATGTATTAGATATATATTTTGGTATTACAAATAAAAATGATAATGCTAAATATATGGATATAATGGGTGTATATGGTAGTAATGAATGGATTGAATATTAATATTTTAGATATATTAAAAATTTATATTATATCTAAATTATAAATTATAACCTGGTAAATAGAATGCTAATGCACTTTCACCTGTATGTTTTAATGATAAATTATTAAGAATAACTAATGGATTATCCATACAGTTTCTAATAAATGGATTTGACCATGGGTCTGCAAATAATCTGGTTTGATTAGTAGTTAAAAAGTTAATTCCACCTGTAATAATAAAGTCATTATAGATTCTCGCAGTTGTATCATCGGCAGTTCCCCATAAATTAATATCATACCATGAATTATCAGTTGAAGCTACATTAAATACATCACCTCTATACCATCTATCTAATTGTTCTGCTCTTAAATAAGAGTGAATTGTACCATCATATCTAACAGTTCCAGAAGGTAATCCAAAACTTGTATAACGACCACTTGCATCTTTAATTAAAGGTCTAGCAGAAGCATCGACATTGAGTTGTCTAAAGTTTGCTAAGATACCGGAAGCATCTAAATAAGTTCTAGCTTCTGGTGAAATAAAACGAGTATGTTCTTCGCCAAATGGACTAGTTAAATTAGCTTCAGTAACAAACATATCATTAATAAATGGTTTAGCGGATAAAAAGTTTTGCATTACTTTAACAAAATATAATGCTAACATATCTAAATGGTCTAATCTATTATAAAATGCGGTCAAACCATGGTTTTTTAAGATATAGATAAATTTGGATTCCCAATTTGGTACATTTAATGCATTATTTGGATTTGGAAATGATTGATTATTAAGTTTTGGTAATTCTGCTACAGACATAGTTGGTTTAATACCTGATGTTGGATCTACATAAGTGACCAATCTAACACATTCATTGATATAATTTTGGTAATTTTTATAGACTAATCTATCAAGATCGCCATTTGGAATAATTTCACTGTTGGTTAAACCAGGGAATTCAACATAATCTGATTGAACAAAAAACATTTCTTGAATAAAGGTTAATGGATAAATACCTTTTGGTAATGAAGAAATAAGTTCTGCAGTTCCGTGTAAATGAATAGTTGCATGACATCTAGGATCATTAACATATAATGGTTTATGAACGGTTGCAAATGCAGTAGCAACTGTATAATTATTGTCTTTTAACCATTGTTGTTGAGGTAAAACATATTGAACTTTAGATGCATCTGTTGCAATGAGAGAAGCACCGACACCGGCATCAGTAATAGCGGTAATATTAATTTTAATTAATGAGGATGCAGTAGTTTCTTCTAAGAAACAACCAACTGGTGTTGCTAAAACCCATGGATTAAGATTAGTAATATCTAAATCTCTTAAATCTCTAGTACCATTAGCACCTGATAATGTTCCATTCCATGATACATACCCAGATGAATCATATGCAGATGGATTAATAGTATATTTAAAAGTATTATCACTATAATATCCTGTAGGAACACGAGCAGAAATATGATTTGCTTGACATGTTGTTGCTTGAATACCTTCTTTAGAACCAAATGCAACAATAGATCTAGATGCTTTTGCTAACTTAACACGCGCATCCCATTCCCATGCTGGAACTGAAGTTTGAACTGATTGAATAACATCTGTTCTAAAACCAAAGGATTTTAATTTAGATACATCAGTTTGAATAGTTGAAACATTACCTGATATTGTTGAAACATTTCCAGAAACAGAAGTAACATTACCAGATATTGAATTAACAGCGTTTAAAATACGTGAAGCCATTTTATATATATTATTAAAAAAGAAAATTATTAAATCTCTATTTTTTAAAAATAATTATTTAGTTTATAATTATTATATTCAATGGGTTTTTTCACAAGTTATTCTTTAATAGAATATTAAGTCTTTTCTATATCATCCATAATACTATTAATTAAATTATGTTAAAATTAAATAATTGACTAATTTAATACTTTTTCTAAAGGTTATTAAATTATGAGCTATAACAAGGTAAGAATATAAAATAAAGGTTTTAATTTAGAGTAATTACTCTACTATAATTTTTAAATAAATTAAATTCAATTCAACACATAATAAAAAATATTACTATGTATTTAATTATTATCTTTATTTTAGACTACTGGTGTATAATAAATCTTAGTAACACCATTATCACCACTAGTAAAAACACCAGATGCATCAACACCTAACATAAAATTACCGATTTTAAGTGCATTAGCAGTAGTAGCTAAATTACCAGATGCATCAACCGATAATAATGCAGATTGACCATCCGTAGAAACGCCTAATGTATTAGTTCTATTAACTAATTTTAATGCTGGAGCACTAACTGTTAAATTATAAGAAGCATCATAATTGATTTCAGAAACAGGACCAACTTGTAAAAATGATGGTTGTGTCATAATATCGCAGTGAGTTGGACCTAAATCAACTCTTAAACCTAAATTACTTAAAGTTTGAACAGGAACTGGATAATCTTGACCTAAAAATCTATGAATTAATACTTGATATGCAATTGCTATTTTTAATGCAGCTAATTGTGTATATGCCATTTCAGATGCTAAACCGTATTCTAAAATAGAATCTATATTTGGTGTTGTTACGGTTAATGGTAATTCCCAACCTTTATTCCAAGAAGATGTAAAACCTAATGAATAAATTGTTCCTAATAAACCATCATCGACATTACCTGCTACGTATGGACTAGGATTTTCAGTATGTGCTGCTGCAGGTGCATATACTATTGCAGATGCTGCCATTACATTATTTGCACTTGTTGAATGTATTTTAGAAGTTGCTTGATATAAAGTTTGATACATTGTATTAAAGAAATTTTGAGGGACAATACTTCCAAATATTTTCCAATAATCATAATCACCTGTAATTATAACAGTAGGAACTGTAAAAGAGTCCAAACCTAAATTATAACGATTATTTATAGATAAAAAACGTCTATTTGCAGTTGTATTTTTAGTAGTAGTTATATCAAATAAAGCTGGTTGATGACCAATCATAGCACGTGATTTAAATAAAAATGGTTTATAACTAGTTGGATCACCATTTGCATCATTTAAAACAAATCTAGTTGCTACACCTTGATTAGGTGTTGTATTTTCAGTTAATAAACGATGACAATGAACTAAACATTGACCTCCAGCTGATAAACCAAGTGGAACCACATTATTAAAATCAATAAAGTCATATAATTTAAGTTTTTTAAGCATACAAATAATTTGATAGAAATAACGTTCATATATAAAACCTATTTCTGGTAATTTAGGACCAAATTGTCCTTGAGCACGAGAATAACTACCTACGCCATCTAAACCATTTGCTAAACCATTACCATATGCAACTGCTTGATATAAATAATGTCCAGCATTAATATCTGATAAAGCATTTTCACTTTTATCAATTTGTGTAATAGTTTTATCTGCTAATAAAGATGAAAATGTACGTTTAGTATGACCTAATTTGGAAAATGTATGACCTGTAACAGGGAAACCATTACCGATAACAACAACATAACCGAAAGATGCTGCTAATGCTGCTTCCCAATGAAATCTTGGTCCAGGAGCACCACCAGTTCCATTCCAATAAAATAATATACCCATTTTACGACCTTGTGCATTTAAGTTAGAAGATAAACCTTGTAATGCTAATGGAACACCAGATGCATCAACAGATTGTTCTTCCCAACTAGAACGAGTAATTTGAGTTGTAAATTTAGAAGAATCTAATAAAATATTTTTCATTTCATTTCCGGATAAATCAATTAAATTTTCATAAATAAAATTATTAGCATTTGATGAAACATCCCAGATTTTGAATGGATATTTTAAGTTTTGTTGGATTAATTGATATTCTGGGTCAGATAAAATAGCATTTAATAAACCTGGTCTTAAACCAGATGGATCTGTGGTATTTTCACAATTTAATTTAAAAGCATTTACTTTTGCCCATAATGAATCACCTAAAATATCTGCATTACCATATGTTATTGCAAAATCAACTAAAGGTAAATTATAATTACCTGGATTATTAGTATTTGAAGAAACATCTTGTTTAAAACATGGAGTCATAATTCTAGAAGTTCTAGATGATGGAACATAAACTATAACATCTAATGCGGATGGTGTATCATATTCAGCAACTGTTTTAAAACCATTTGATTCTATAACTAAACCACCTGAAACATCAGTATCACTATTTAAAGAATACTTTGACATTTTAAATTTATCTTTAATTTGCATTGGAATTGCATCAATATGATATGGACCTAATGGATATGGTAAAGACCATTTATCTTCAAATAATTTTTTATTTGAAAAAATTAAATTATTTGCATTAGTGATTAAGTTTTTAGAAGCATCAACTGACATAGCAACAGTATTACCAATTAAATTACCACCTGTATTTGTTGCACCAGTTGTTAATGTTAAATTATATGATGAATCATAACCTAATAAAGTTCTTGGACCAACTTTCATATATTGATATTCTGTAGTAATATCACAATGTGTAGGCATTAAATCTACTCTCCAACCAACTGTTGAATATACACTTGATGGTAAAGGATAGTTATTTCCTAAAAATCTTTGTGCAACTAATTGCATCACAATTAATGACTTATAATCATCATATTGAATATATTTAAGATTATTTTGTAATCCAGTTGCTGCTATATTATTTAATTCTGGTATGGTAGTATTTTTTGGTAATAAAGAACCACCGTTTAACCAAT
>JACCDX011702232.1_pt1 | contig 14788 bp, 14 predicted proteins | sample 7449681 | NCBI WGS metagenome assembly JACCDX01 (sample SAMN15323450, study PRJNA562643) | freshwater metagenome | isolation source: river surface water | place: USA:Blue River Watershed | collected 2017-08-18
AATGTTTTATAAATGGTCTAAATACTGATACATGCAAAAATATATGTATCAATTAATCAATGTTTTATAAATGGTCTAAATGTTGTCCAATCTTTTATAAATGGTCTAGATATTGTCTAATGTTTTATAAATGGTCTAAATGCTGGTACATACAAAAATATATGTATCAATTAATTATTTAATGTTTTATAAATGGTCTAGATATTGTCCAATGTTTTATAAATGGTCTAAATGCTGGTACATACAAAAATAATATGTATCAATTAATTGTTCAATGTTTCATAAATTGCATAAATATTGTCCAATGTTTTATAAATGGTCTAAATGCTGGTACATACAAAAATAATATGTATCAATTAATTGTTCAATGTTTCATAAATTGCATAAATATTGTTCGAGGTTTTATAAATGGTCTAAATACTGGTACATACAAAAATATATGTATCAATTAATTATTTAATGTTTTATAAATGGTCTAGATATTGTTCAAGGTTTTATAAATGGTCTAAATATTGTTCAATGCTTTATAAATGGTCTAAATATTGTTCAATGCTTTATAAATGGTCTAAATATTGTTCAATGTTTTATAAATGGTCTAAATATTGTTCAATGTTTCATAAACGGTCTAAATATTTTTGTACATAAAATCTGTTCAATATTTCAATGATGGTCTAAATAGTGGCACTTATTAATATATATACATTGATAAATTGTTTAAGATTTCATTGATGGTCTGAATATTTTTGTGCATAAAAATATATGTACTGATTAATTTGTTGTATTTTTTGTTAGTCCAATTATATGTGTGTATAAAAATACTTTAAAATTCTAATAAATGCACAGAGAAATACATACAATTATGATTTATTTAAACATTGGTATGTATATTTACACACACATCAATTAACTGTTCATGGTTTTTGTGTACATGAAATGCAAAACACATAACATAGTATATACAACAATATTGTGTTATTTTATGAATATTGTATCAGATTTAATTATATATTGTGCATCTTTATATGAATACTCCAAGACTTGGTATACATGGTGTTCATCAAATAATGTTCGATGATATAAATACAAACAATTCAAAACCTATTATAATTCATTCATCATATAATCTAACTCTTGATAAATTGATAAAAGAAATAAAAACATCAAACAAACTTGGTGCAAAATATATAATTGTCCACATGAAACAAAACAAAAACATATATCCTGATTTAGTTGTTGCACATTTGAAAACGGCCAATTGCAAAATAAAAATATTAATTGAAAATCATGCAAAAATAGATATAAAAGAATTAAGTGATATTTATATATCACTAAAATCACATCCTGATAAAAAATTAAGTAATAGATTTGGTATTTGTATTGATACATGTCATTCTTTCGTTTATGGATATTCTATCAACAAAAATTTCATTAACATGTTAATATCTTATTTTAATGATGATATTCTTGTTGTTCATCTAAATAACGCAAAACATCCTAAATCATCAAAAAAAGATATTCATGATAATATAGAATATGGACACATACCTTATAAGAATTTGCTTAATTTCGCAAAATATATGTATGTGCAAAAAAATGCATTCATCATTCTAGAAACTCCTGCAAAACATATATATGACGATTATAATATTGTTGATACTTTTATCAATAAATGAATATTTATATATTCGTTTATTTAATTACTTATTGTGGTTGAACTGCTGGTGCTGGACTTGCTTGTTGTGCTTGTTGTTGAGCTTGGGCTTGTTGTTGTCCCAATTTCTCTAATACTGTAAAACTGCTAACCAAATATTCAACATTGTCTGCCAATACTTTTGCTTCATTCAATCCGTATGCTCCATTTCTACATCCTCTATCCAAACCTAATGCGATGTTGTTTAGACCAATTCTTAGTTTCTCTAAATCAATACTTCCCGTTTGACTTGGCAATTGTTGTTGTCCTGATAATCTTGTACTATCCAATTGTTGTTGTGATGCTGGTGCTTGTTCAGTTGATCCTGATTGTGCTGATGTTGTTGTTTGTGTAGTTGCTGATTCTTGTTGTTGGGTGCTCATTGTAAAATATAATAATTATTGACAATATTTGTTTTATTATTTAAACCAATTTATTTATTGCGTTTATTAATCATAATACTCTGGAATAAACATCATGTTTATCATATCTTCTTAATTGCATATCTGGCATAAACAAATTAATCTCATAAAACTCTTTTAACTTAGTATTTTCTGTATCACATGTCAACATAACATTATCATATTTGTTTTTGTATCCATACTCAATTGCTCTGTCTAACAATTTTCTTCCTATTCCTTTTTTTCTATATTTAGGCGCAACATATAAATAATAAATATACAACACATTACGGTTGTCATTTAGTTTGATACTTTCACAAATAATATATGCAACAATCTTATTTTCAACATAATATGCATCAAACATCAATGTTTTTGACATCATTATTCTCTTTATTTCTTCCTTTGTATGTTTAAGTCTTTCATCAAACCTCAAATCAATAAAATTATCATACACACAATCAACAAACTTGTCTAAATTACTCTTATTCTCGTTCATATTATTTATATTCCATATTTTGTTTTTAATTCTTCTATTTTCTCTTTTGTTTCTGTTTTTTCGTTGAACTTGTTAAACTCATCTAATGTCATGTGTTCTCTTGTGTATGGATTTGTTAAACTATTCATTAAATGCATTTCAATACATGTTCTATCAAATAAACAATCAGGCACATTTTCTAACATGACTGGTTGTGTTATTTCAATACATAATATCGGATCTAGATATTTATTAGTTTGTGTTTGTTCTTTTTTGTTAAATAAATACCCTTCAACAATATCAAATTTGTGTTCCATATTATTATATCCCTGCATTATTGTTTGTTTATATTTATCATGTACATCAAATTTGAGTTTCAATGTACACACAAAATCCAATAATTTGCCCATTAGTCTTTTAGTCTGTTTATCTGTTGAACAAATAATTTGTATATCATCATCATATAAATGTATCATATCAATTATACCAACAATCATATTTTCAAGAGATAATTGATGTCTATTAGTCAAAGTGTTATGTGATGCTATTTTTGCAATCAAACCAAATATATTCATACATAACTCACAATATTTCATTATCTTGTATTTCATGTTCTTGCTGAATTTTAGCAAATCTAACACAACAAGTTCATCTATAGATGCTTTCATTTTTTCAAAATGTTCAATACATTCACTAGCCAATTTATGAACAACATGTACACTTAAATTATCATCTATTTGTTGTATATTCATGTACATGTATTTATACATATCACACAAATCTGCTAAATTATTCTCATTATCACTAAAATTAAATCCCGTATATCCATGTATCACATGAATAGATGGAATACTATGTATATAAAAAAACCAAAACACTTTATACAGTTGATATTTATTAGTTTTAACTTCTCCTGATAATAGTTTATTCAAATATTCTATAAACACATCATCAATATTTCTAGAATATGCAAATGATACTACATCCATAAGAAATGTTGGAAAATCATGACAATATACTATATTGTTTTTTGATGCATATATACATAATGCCATATAAATATCTGATATTGCTTTATTGTATCTTATATCTTTAAATAGTTTAACAGCTAATCTATTATTACTTTCACTTATTCCATACATCATATATTGAACATTGAATGGTTGTGTCATTTTATATATCTCATTAATAGTAGAAATACGAGACACAGAAACAAATAACATCTGAGAATAATACAACAATAAACCAAATATATCAACAGCATCTTCTTTCATAACATAATTTTCATATATCAAATCATCTTGTGTGTGATTTTTTTGTGTAGAATTGAATAAATAATGTGCTATATGTTGCATAAAATATATAAATTTCAATGTACTGCATGATGTGTTATAAGGACCATCTGGATCATCATAAGTATAACAAATGTTAAGTTTAAGTATCTTATACATAGCATCATACAAATATATCAATGATGAAGGATATTTTACATAAGCATTTATAACATCAACAATGTTTAACATATTCTCAAAGTTATAATCATATTCATAAGCATAAAACATATCATCATTGTTTTTATTATCGATAAATAAAGAAAAAAACCCATACAATTCTGCATATTTGCCACAAGTAAAATTACTGAACTCAAATACTGTATTTCTTATTATTTCGCATTCAAACAATATATATTTCTTGTTCATCGGTGTGTTTTTATAATATATAAAACTTATCACTTGATCATATAAAATCTTGTTAGCATTTTTAGAATAAACAAATAAAGTGTCAAACATTTGAATATGTTTTTGTTCAATGTTACTCAATATTGATATTATATCAAATGCCTTGCACATAAATTGTTCATAAAACCTCGCTACATCAATAACATTGTTAGTATTCAATCTTGTATAATTTTCATATAAATAATCAATATCAGTATTTTGATACTCCATATATTAAATATTAATCTTACTTTATTTTTTTACATTTCTTTTAGCTTTTTTGGTATAAACTGTTTCTTTGTCTTTGTATGTTTCTAAATATTTGTCATAGATAGTTTCAAAATTATCTATTTCTTCTAACCACATACTAACTATTGTTGTATTTTCATAAACATCATATTTTTCTTGTTTATCTTTGCATAAATTCTCCAACTCAATAATTCGTTCTCTTGTCAAAGAATATATATGCATACCTGTCAAATATTTGTAATTATTTACAATATTGCTATCATCATCATTTGTTTCTGTTTTGAATACCTTAAATTTATGTTTCTTCAAATCATTTGCTATATCTAACTCTTTTCTGTTATTGATAAGTATTTTTTCTTCAACAACATATTCAATAAATCTCTTCTTTTCTTTTATAAGATCTAGTTCATTATTCATGAGATTTAAATAATATTCCTTTCTTCTCTCATACAATGTCAATCTTTCTTTATAGAATTCTGAGATGATTTCATGAACGTTGGAATATTTTGTTATATTTCCCATAGAATTGAACAAATGCATATTATTCAAACTTATACTTGTTACAAGTTTTAGTTTCTTCTCCAACAATTTATGTTTTATAAACTGTTGTAAAAGATTACTGTGAAATGTTAATATGAATTTAACATTAATATCATCACTTTGATTTACATAATCCACCAAACATTGGTTTTCCATTTCTTTTATTTTATCCTTGTCTTTTTCTCTATCTTTTACTTTTACATCAACAACTATTAATTTATCCAAATATTCTTTATAATCTTGTGTCCATGTTCCTATAGGTAATTCTGTCACTATAACTGTTACTTCATCAATTATTTCATAACATCCTTTTACCTCATATTTATTATCTTGTTGTTTTGTTATAGTTCCTTTAAAACCTCTAAACCATGGATGTATATCTTCTGTTTTTTTATTATTGATGATACATTTGATATAATTGATTATATCTTTTGGATTATAACAATGTACATCTGTTGAATAACCTGTACCAATTCCTGTTGTTCCGTTGATAAGAATATTGGGCAAAATTGGAATATATGATGTTGGCTCAAATTTATCACCATCATCTACTACATGCTCATATAATGGTTCATCTTCTTTTCTAAACAATGCAAGTGTTATATCTGGTAAATATGTAAATATATATCTTGGACTTGCATGATCTTTGCCTCCCATCAAACGAGAACCAAATTGACCTTGTGGAAACAATATGTGTATATTATTTGAACCAACAAAATCCTGTGCCATATTTATTATTGCTCCTTGAAGACTTGCTTCTCCATGATGATAACCTGTTTTTTCACTAATATATCCTGATAATTGTGCAACTTTTATTTCTTCTGTGAGTTTCTTCAACATACAACCATATAATATCTTCCTTTGTGATGGTTTTAATCCATCTAGCATATTTGGTATGCTTCTCTCATTATCGGCAATAGAAAAGTGTTTTAATTCCTTGTGTATGAAATTACTATATGTAAGTTTTGTATCATTTGCATTATTAATATCATCTTTATCGTAATCACCCAACCAATGTTTTCTATCATCTGCTTTATGTTTATCAAATGCTAATACAATATCATTGTGTGATTTATCTTCTTCCCATACAAAATTTATTATTCTATCATCCATCTCTTTAAATATTTCAATTGCTTCTTGTGGGGTACTAGTACCCAAACCTTTATAATATTTTACCTTATGTTTAACATCTTCATTATCTCTGACCCATTTATCATAATCTGCTTGTGTGTAAAATTTATTTATCGGATTTTTATTTTGTTTATCACTGATTTTGTATATCTTCAATAATGGGGTTGTCATACATCTTATAAATCCTTCCTTCTTTGCTAAATCACACCAAAAATATTCAAACATATTAATCAATAAACCTTTTATATGTGAACCATCAACATCTTGGTCTGTTAATATCATAATACTACCATATCGCAAATGTTGTTTTTCAGTTGTTTGTTTTAAACCCAATATTCGTTTTATACTGTTAAATTCCACATTATTTAATATTTGTGCTTTTGTTGCATTTCTTACATCAATTGCTTTACCTTTCAATGGAAATGCACCAAAATATTCCCTACCAATAATTCTCATACCTGTAATAGCAAAACTCTTGGCCGAATCACCTTCTGTTAGTATTAAAGTGCATTTTTCGCTTTCTCTTGTTCCTGCTTTTATAGCATCATCAAGTTTTGGTATATCATTTAATTTGTCATTCTTTTTAGCATCTGTTTTGCTCAATTCACTTTGTTCTTTAAACTGAGCCAATTTAACTATCTCATCAATAATACCTGTTTTGCATAGTTTGTTCATAAACTCTTTTGATAGTTTACATTCAGATCCAAATGTTGATATTTTGCTTTCTAGATATTCTTTTGTTTGCGAATTAAAATTAGGATTTTCTATGAAACAATCAATAAATATTGTCAAATAATCTTTCACATATTGTGGTCTGATCGCAATTTTGTGCTTATCTTTTACATATTCTACTATGTTTGTGCATATTTGTTCTACTATGTATTTTTCATGGGTTCCGCCTCTGTATGTGTTTATACCATTAACAAAAGATGTTGTTGTATAACCTGCATTATTATCAAACAAAACACCTACTTTCCATCTATCATTATCTTCGTATATGATATTGCTCGGTAATCCATTATCTGGATAATATAGTTTTATATAATCTTCAAATTTAGGTAAATCAATCAAAACATCATTCAAATAAACCTTACCAATATTGCTTGTGAATGTAGCCATATCATATACTCTCTTCTTCAACAAACTATACATATCATTTGTTAGATTGTCTAAACCAAAACGCTTAAAATCTGGATAAAATGTTATTCTAACGAATGGTTTTAGTTTAGATTTAGTAACAATTGGTTCTTGTTTAATATGCATGTTGTTTGTAAATTCTTGATAATATTGTAATTTATTCGTATCAACTGTTTCAATGATAAATTTTTTTGAATAAATATTTGCTAATTTTGCACCCAAGCCATTTTTTCCTCCAACAATCTTACCTTCCTGTTTATAATTGCTCGAAGTCAATAAATGACCAAATATTAGTTCTGGTATATATACATTTTCTTTTTTGTTTATTTCTACTGGAATTCCATTACCATCATTCCATACTGAAATCATACCTGTTTTTTGGTCAATGTGTATTTTTATATTTTTACATGCACTGTTTTTATCTAATATATTACTTCGTACCATTTCATCACTTGCATTGACAAACACCTCATCACAAATCTTATACAACCCTGGGGTGAATAATATTTCTTTTTTAACTATTTTGTTTGTTGCGTCATCAAATACATTCAACACTGATTTATCTAAAACAACACTACCAATGTACATATCTGGTAATTCCAATATATGTTCTAGTGGGGTCATTTTAGTGTATAACTCTTGTGCTGTTTTTTTTGACATTTTATGGTATATTATGTTGTAGTTAAATAAATATGCATAATTATGCTTATTATTATTCAATTTTTATTGATATGAAAAAATCAGATATATTAGAAGATTATCACAATAATCATGGTTTAAGGGAATATACAACTATCGATCAAATAGAAACATTTTATATCAATATTGATAGTTCAAAAAGAAATACAGAACCAAAATTAATAACTAATCACATAATTAATTTATCAAACAATCCTTTGGTTTTGTATCAACAAAACCAAAATCTCTACACTGAAACATATTTGAAAATATACACACCATCACATGATTATATACCAAATGATAGACTAATGATGATAGATGTAAAAAATAATAAAAAAATATTAAGAACTTATGATGATAACAATATATCTCCATTTATATTTGTATCAGGTAATGAATATTTAAAAATATCACATGCTTCTATTTCTATATCTAATATTGACATATACACACCTAATGTTGATGATGACTTGTATGTTGAAATTGATGGTTTTGTTGGTGAATCAGTTACAAACCCTTACATAGGAAATATACCAATAAACACATTGAACAAAAAACATAAAGTATATTTTGTTTTGCCTTTCATCGCATTTGATCCAAAAGTTATATACATAAAATTGCCAAATCTTTTCGCAAATAACACATCATCAAAAACATACATATTTCCAACAGCATATAATGTTACAATAACTTATCTATATTCAGCAGGAGTACCAAACAATATGTTGAATGCAAATTATCCTATCAATGCAAATCATATATCAGGGTACCATACCGTATATAAAGTAGAAACAGATTACATACACATTAAATTAACACATAGTATTGGTAGCACAAATGCATTCGGGGGTTCAGAAATAAAAATAGCAAAAATAAAAGAAATAATTGATGGAGATATATATCCAAATGAATATACAGTGTATTTACCAAAACCTTTAACAAATATTGTGTCAGCATGTATCATAAGTTCTGAAATACCCAATGCAGAAAAAGTTGTTAGAACAAAAACAAAAAAGAACAATGCATTTTATTGGGAAAATGTTGCAGATGGTAATTATGTGTACAAAGTAGAATTAACAGAAGGTAATTATTCACCTTCCGATATAGCAACTGAATTACAGACACTTATATTAAATACACCAAGAGTAAATTATTCATCATCAAATAATTCATACACAAACAATAACATAATTAGTGTAACAACAAACACAAACACTGATGTAGTTACATTTAAAAGTTCTAGACAAGCATTATTACAACAACCAATTGTAGGTTTGTCTCCTGATATATCAAGTGTAGCAAATATAAATGATCCAATCAGTGTTACAGTAGAATTAAAACACGCAAATCATGGTTTGACCGTTGGAACAACTATAACAATACAAGGAGCTGTTGCACATCAAGGAATTTCAGAAACACTATTAAACCAAACACATACAATAACGGCTGTTGGAGATATAAACACATATAGTATATTATTGAGCAATTTTAATTTAAGCACAACAAGACTTATAACAAAAGGTGGTAATGCGGTTGTTGTATATGTGCCAAATCAGTTTAGAATAAGAAATGATTTTAATGATAGTGTATGTGGTTTGTTGGGTTTTAGAAACATTGGTACAGATACATCAATTACATATTATTCATCGGTAATAACTAATGCTGATCCTTATGAAACAGAAATAACAACAGATAAATCAGGTAACAGTAACACAATCAAAAATAATGTTATGTATTTATCTGGTCATAATTATATATTATTGGTATGTCCAGAACTTGGGAAAATGATCAGTGGAGATATAAACAACATATTTGGAAAAATATTATTATCAGGCATACCAAGCAAAACATTGTTTAATACTTTTGTTGATACAAAACATGAATATATAGACATGATAGAGTATTTAAACAAATTAAGATTAAAATGGTTAGATCCAGATGGTAATTTATATGATTTTAACGGAACAGAACATAGTTTTACACTTAAAATAGAATGCAAAGTAACATATCCAAAAGGAACAGGAATAAACACAAATACAGGAGATAGGTTTATATAAGATTAATATAAATTTTGTGAGATTAATAATATAATGATGGACAATAAGTTATTATTGAGATATTCTGCACAAATAGTTATATTGTTTATGTTAATTAAATTGTTGCCAGTTGTTGCTAATTACACTTTACATACATCTGATGCAATATTATTTACAGTGATTATAGTTTTAGTATATGCATTATTTGAACATTTTTTTGGAAGTCCATGTCAAACATCTTGTCCAAGAATAGATAAATTTGAACACATGACAAATCAACAACAACCAACACTTAGTGAAAATAATGTTTTACCATCAAATAACACATCAACATTTGCTATTGCACCACGATCACAACAAATAAGAAGTGATGGTTCAAGAGCCGTTGATGGAGTTGTTACAAATGATATGATATATGATGAAGATTATAATCATTTGCCATTAGCTGATGGTTATGATAGTAATAATTACGAATATGGTTATTCTTATTTGCCACCAGAAAAATGGTTTCCACAACCACCAAGGGCACCATTATGTGTATCAGAAAAGAAATGTCCAGTATGTCCCATGTACAGTTCAAGAGTTGGAGTAGATATGAAAGAATGGAATGATAGTATAAAAATATTACCTCCAGATAATATCAATAGTAAATTCATTGATAAATTAAATGCAGGAAAATGATTAAAGATACACACATTGTAAATATTTTTCATTTATTTTCATTCTTGCTTTGACAATAGCTATTTCAATATCAATGTCTTTATTATTGTGAAGAATGTGTAATGTTATATGCGCCCTTTCTTCTAGTATTTCACGAGGTTCAAAATTATCACCATTGATTATTATAAGTTTGTTGTTGTGTATGATACTTGTATTATGTTTCATGTTTATATGATAAGTATGTATATAAATACATACTTATTGAAAATCAATTTTATGTATATAAATACATACTTATTGAAAATCAATTTTATGTACATATTAAACTCATTTTTTTTGTTGATTTTATGAACAGTTTCTTTAGAAAAACATTGTAAATAATAATAGCCAATGATGTTATGAGAAGTGTTTTTATAAATGTTATACTCATAAATTCTTCGGTGTTGTTTAGTGTACAGTTTAGAATGTGCAAAAGAGTAATGTGCGATAAAAATCTTATTTGTTCAAATATCATATCAACAAGCTCACATTTTGTTAATGTCCAATCAACAGAATAAATCATTTATATATTATATTTGGGCGTATTTTTTGGGGCCAAAATAATAAATATTATATGATATAAATTGTTTTACAATGAGTGCAATTAATACATTCGGTTTAATACTTATCGTTATACTCATGATTGGTACTATTTGTGTATGTATGAGTTTGCGACACAATGTATCAATACTTAAAACACAAATTCATCATTTACAAATATCGCATGATAAAATTTTAGATGATATAAAATGTTCAATGAAAGATAATATTGAAGAATACAAAAAAACAAACACAGAAACAATAAGACAAATGTACAAGATTAATTATTTAAACAATCAAAATGTATTAAAAAAAACAAAATCATTGTATTCACCACCACAAGATTATGATATTAACCAAGAATTAAATCAAGAACAAGAAAAGAATTTGTGCAAATATATATCAGATGCAAATACAGGAACAACAAATAATGATAGTATATATTTAAGTCCATCGCCAAATAAACAATCGTATGAAAATGAATTTGTTAAAATATGTGAAATGCATAATGTTGAACCTAATGCTTTGTGTGAATCAAGTGATACTATGGATACTATGTCAGAAAGTTCAGATAGTACTATTAGTGATGCAAATGTTTCTGTTTTAGAAAAAGAAAAAGATATAGAAGAAGATATAGAAGAAGATAAAGAAGAACATGAAGAAGAAATAGGAGAAAAAACAGAACAAAAACCAGTTGAACAAGAAAAAATGCAAATAAAACTGAAAGATTTTGCCAAATATTCTGTTGCAGAATTGAGAGATATTTGTAAAAAATATGGAATACAAACAAGGGATGAAAATGGTAAATTGATAATTAAAGAAACATTATACAGTGAATTGAAAAAGAAAAATACATAGATATTAATGTAATGTAAATTATATATATATATGGATAATTATTACAACGACTGTCCAGCATTGATGTCTGATGCGCGAATATTTACAGATTACCGAAGTTCCACACAAAGAGATGAATCAATTAAATACATAAATGGAATAAGTAACAATGAAGATTACAGAAAATTTTTACAAAACAATGCATCAAATATAATATTTAACATTTTTGACGAAATAAACAAAAAAGAAAGATGTATGAAAAATGAATGTATCCATACATCACCTACAAGAGTTCCAATAGGAACTTTCGCAGAAGAAAGACAACGATATAATGAATTATCACAACCAGCCAATGCACGAAAGCAAATATATACTTGTCAAGTGCAAAAAGATTACACTTTATTAGATATGTAGATATATGTAAATAAATAATTATTTGCATATATAGTTTATGATTTTTATCACACAATCATACAAAATCAATGAATATACAAAACCATCATTTATAATATCATCAAGAAACAACATACATGTGCATTTTATTAGCAAACAATATACAATATAACCTATTGTTAAAATGGCACCTAGTGATTTTATACCTCCGTGATTTATAGGAAATATATATCCAATATAAGTATAACATAACAAAAATATAAAACTTGGTACTAACACCATAACACCTAACACAAACAAACACATAATCATATACACAACAGGCAACAATACAAATAAACACAATGGCATCAAAATTACATGTACATTAGCAAATGAAGCAAAAACTGACATTCGTTATATATGGTTTATATAAATAATATGTTTATGTTTCATTGTTTCTTTTTTTCATTTTTATCTATTTCTTCATCATCCTCATCTTCGGGAAGCATATATAAATAGTAATCAATTATTACTAAATATGTTATGAACACAAATATGATGATAACATCAAAAAAAACATTGTCAGATGGCTCATCAGTTAAATACGCAACAAAAAAAAGCAAAGAATAGCCAAATATAGTAAAAGGTAAATTGAATATTGACAAAACCAAACAATATGCAACTAATTCAATACTTTTGTCTATTATTTGTTCAACTGTCATTTTTGCATATATAAAAACATTATCATTCATAATAAATAATATTCAATTTTTATATCATGTTTTGGGTATGATGTTTTATTATTGTGTTTTTTTATATTTAGACACAACATTATTTTTCATACACACATAATCATATATATGTGCGATTAAACACAAACATACTATAATAATCAACACGATAATATACAAAATATCAATAATTGTACATATATATTCTGCATACTTGTAATCCATATATATATGCATAAATAGTGATAGAATAGAACATATAAACATAAATGGTAATACACGAACATTGTAAATATTTATGTATGTGTATATTTTGTTCATTTGTTTTTTGATACATAAGCTAAGAATATGTACCAAATATATTTTATTTCATTTTTAGTAACTCAAATAACATGTTTATTTTGTTATTTTGTTCTTCTATAATGCTTTTTAGGTCTTGTATTTCTTTTTGTTGTTGTTGAACAACTGATACTAAAGGTGCTATTATTTCATCATATTTCATACCATAATTTTCTTTCTTTTGTGTTTTCTCGTTTATAGAATAATTTACAACATTATAATTATCGGTGTCTGTTTTTTCCAATAACATTTTTTCGACATCTTGTGCTACAAAACCCATGTGTATTTTATTGGTTTCATCATTTATTGATGAATATATAACTGGTTCAAGATTTGTTATTATATCAATAGCTTTTTGTGTTTCTATTGTTTTTATATTTTTCTTCGTATTTCTGTCTGATGTTTGTATTGTTCCATTTGCTGCATATACTGCTGTCCATCTTAATGATGCAGTACCTAACGACCATCCATTTGTTCCTGATGCATTTGCCATTGGTACAATACCAATATATGCCGCTGTTGCTGTTCCAGTTCCTACATGTATTGCTGGCATTGTTGTACTGTTTCCTGATACTAATATTGTTGATGATAAACCTGCTGTATTTATTGAAATAGAACCATTACTGTTTAAAACAATAGAATTGCTACTTGTTGTTCCTGTCAATGTTAATGTTCTTCCTGAACTTATAGACACATCCGATGTTGAACCAGACCCTGTAAGTGATATTGCATTACCTGTTCCTGATGATGATAATGATACACCTCCGGAACCTCCTGAAATTGATGTTGCACCTGATACTGTTAATGATGTTAGTGTTCCAACGCTTGTTATATTTGTCTGTGATGCTGTAGATAATGTTCCCGCTAGAGTTGTTGCTGTTAAAGTTGATACACCAGATATAGCATTTGTATTCATATTCAATGTTCCAGTAATACTTGCACCACCACTTGCTATTGTTAAAGCTGAACCTAAATATGTTGTTCCCATTATTCTTGCGCCTCCTGTTGTTATGTTCAATGCACCATTTGTACTTATTCCTTGTTGGGGGTGTCTCAATACTATATATCCCATATCTATGTTGCTATTAGTTGCATCTCCCAATATATATGATGTCCCTTGTAATGTTATGTTTTTGTTAGATGCTAATGTTACATTTCCATAAAATGTAGAATTCTGTGAATTATCTATCAACATTGCTGATGTTC
>JACCDX010647749.1_pt1 | contig 14786 bp, 16 predicted proteins | sample 7449681 | NCBI WGS metagenome assembly JACCDX01 (sample SAMN15323450, study PRJNA562643) | freshwater metagenome | isolation source: river surface water | place: USA:Blue River Watershed | collected 2017-08-18
CTAGACGAAGCCGCTGAAGAAGCAAAGAAGTGGGCTGAAGAACATCCTGAGACAGAAGAAGCACAGGAAGCACAACAATGGGCGGACGAAAAAATCCTTACAGCAGGATTTGACGAGCGTCCAGGCGATTACCTTGCAGAAAGTCAAGTTACATGGATGGAGCATGATGCTGACGGTAATCAAATTACTAAAACTAAAGACGGTTATCAGCAAAACGCAGAACAAGGTGATACAACACTTTGGAAGCGCATTCAAGACGCTAAGAAATGAGTGACAGAGTATTAGTTGTAACATCTCCAGACGACATACTCTTACAGGGTATTCGCGTAGCACACGTAGACTTAACCAATGAACAAAGTTCAATTGTTTCTAATGGTTTGCTACAAACACAAACGGATCAAACAATAATTAATTACGTTTGGAAAATTGGACATCCCACTGATTGGTTGCTAGATAAACTTGTTAAAAGCGATATCATTATTTTCAACGCTAACAGTTCTAACGAATTGTTAGTAGGTTGGTTGGCAGCACAACGTAACTCACACTACTTCGGAATCCTAAAAGATCTATACATGGTTAACGATTCTGCTATATATAAGAGTGAAGATGTTTCAATTCTATTGGAGAAGATCTCAAAACATTATGAACAGATATAACAAACCAAAAGGGACTGGTGTTACTGTAAAGGAACACGAGAATATTAATCAAGCTCTTCGTCGTTTTAAAAAGAAAGTTGAAGAAGCTGGTACATTAGAAACTATTCGTAGCAAAGAAGCCTACGAAAAACCAACAACAACAAGAAAGAGAAAAGCCGGTGCCGCAAAAGCACGTTGGGCTAAGAAACTAAGAGAACAGACTTTACCTCCTAAACTGTTCTAAAGTAATTCACACAGACACAGACAAAAATTAAGTCTTAATTAAAGGAGAAAACATGGACTTTATCACAAGCGTCCTTTTAAAGGACATCAGTTACTTGTGGATGATATTCTTCATTATGATCTCCGCTGGACTAGCAAAAGAATATTCTCTTTTTGCCCCAGCGTTTGCCTATGTAAGAAACACGTTCCGTAGTAACAAGTTTGTTGTAGTCCTCCTAAGCGCAATTGGTGGTATTCTGCCAATTGAGGGCCGGGTCACTGTATCAGCAGGTTTGCTTGACACAGTTGCACCTAAAGTTGGTCCTGCTCGCGAGAAGCTAGGTATTGTTGATTATCTATCGACACACCACTATTATATGTGGTCGCCGTTAGAAAAGACAGTTATCTTACCTATTGCAGCATTTGGATTAACTTACACGGCCTGGTTAGGATTGATTGCACCACTGTTGATTGTGAGTTTTGCATTCATCGCTTGGTACATTTGGAAACAAGTGCATGAAGATGAGATTCACATCACACCTGGTAATTTCAAACTATCAGCAGTCTTACGAAATGTTGTTCCGATGTTTGTAGCCATTGGCTTTTACATCTACAACAAAGATTGGATGGTTGGTTGTTTTGGAATTCTAACCTTGTACTACATCTTAATCACTCAACAATGGAATTTTAAGCATCTGCTTAGTTACGTTCGTTGGGATGTATTAATTTGGGTAGGTGCAGTTATCATGCTAGGAAACTACATGAAATCCCATGGTAGTGATTTCGAAGCTATTCTAAAAACCAGTGGACTAGATCCGCATACGTTTGTAGGAATGGCTATTATTTCCGCCATTGGTTTCGCTGCTAGCTTCTTAATGGGTAGTTCAGGAAAGTTTGTAGCAATTGCTGTATTAATGAGTCAACTTTTTGGAGTTGAATATTTCTTATGGTTCTTTGCTATTGACTTTGCGGCTTATCTGTTAAGTCCAACTCATAAGTGTGTTATGGTGGGTCACAAGTATTTTGATACTCCACTCAAAACATACTATACAGCTTTAGGCGCATGGGGCGCTTTGCTGTTAGCAACAGGCGGTGTAATTACATTCTTGTTATAATGTGATTACATAGTAATCCGTAGGGAGGATATGGACCTCCCTACTTTAAGATCAAAGGGTATCTAAAATGAAAAAATTAATGGCAATCTTCGCCTTGGCTTTGTCAGCCTCGGCATTCGCAAGTGGTAGTGGTGTTGTAATGGAATACGACTATGACCATGGTGAAGGTAAAGACTCTGGTAAAAACTCAAATGCTGTTTCTATTGCACCTTACTTTAAGTTTGGCGATAATTGGACAGCAGATGTTAAGTTAGACACCAGCAGAGACACAGGACAGACAGCAGGTAAAAATAAAGAAATTAAGGATAGCTTAATGGCACGTATCCGCAAAGACTGGAAACTAACAGACCAGTTTAAAGTGGGTGTAAGATTAGGTCTAGGTGAGCGTTATTCACAATCATCTGATTATTCGTTTTACACAATTGAGCCTTTAGCGTATTATTACATCACTCCAGACTGGAACGTAAATGCGCTATACCGCTACCGTAATTCCTTTGACCAAACTAAGAATTATCAAACTGATACTTACAAGTTAGGTACTTCTTACAAAGTCACACCAAACGACGAAGTTGGCTTCAAATATGTTATGAAGTATGGCGATAGTCGTGCTAACGGTGTTGAATTTACCTACGCTCGCGGGTTTTAATTAACCCAACCAAAAAGGCTACTTTGGTAGCCTTTTTTCTTGACATAATATATGTTAGGTTGTAAAATAGTTGTATGAATACAGATATCATGATCGACCTAGAGACGCTTGACGTTCTCCCCTCAGCCACCATCTTAACTATTGGTGCCGTTAAATTTGATCCATTTGGAGACGAATCTTCGATGGAAAAGCTCTATCTTAAAGTTGACATAGATAGCTGTGATAAAATTGGCGCCACGGTTTCTAATGCTACTTTAGATTGGTGGTCAAATCAAAGTGCAGAAGCGCAAGCAGACGCATTTGATCCTACAGGTCGTATTCCAATTGAAGATGCAATGGCGCAACTTTATAAGTTCTGCTGGGGCGGTAAGCGTGTATGGAGTCACGGAGTAGGCTTTGACTTGATCATTCTTGAATGGTACTTCCGTAGAATTGAAAAAGCAATTCCGTGGGCATTCTGGGAAATGCGTGATACTCGCACACTCTTTGACATTGGCATCAATCCTAATCGTGCAACAGTTACGGCTCACAACGCCTTGGCTGATGCGGTAGACCAAGCGCAGGGTGTGCAGAAGGTCTACCAAACTCTACGTCGTTCAACAATGAGTGATGGTACTTACATTAATCCATTAGCAAAGACAAACTAATGAAAACACCTTTTAATATCGGTTACCAACTTTTTGTAGATGGCAAAGGCCTTTCTGACTTATGGGGCGCTGTAGAAAAAGACTCTGATATGGAAGAAGCTCATCGAGGTTATGTAACAGCAATGGGAGATAGCAAAATTCCCACACTTACGGATATAGTTATGGACGAACAAAACAACGAAGTAATGGACATTCTGCAAGAAGAATGTGCAGAAGTAATTCAAGCAGTTAGCAAAATTCGCAGATTTGGTATTGAAGGAAAGCACCCTGACAAGCCTTACAATAATCGCGAACATCTAGAAGAAGAAGTGGGCGACATGCTCGCTATGATTGATATCTTAATGGTTAACAATATTGTTAGCTGGGGAAATTTGCACCAAGCAAAACGAGCCAAAATCGAAAAGCTCAAAAAATGGTCAAATATTCCTAATTTAGATAAAATCTAATATAAATAAAATTGTAACGAGTACCACAAGGGCTTGTTACAGGGCATAGGGCCCAAGCTAGATCTTACTTTATAAGGAGATATGTATGTCTAAGATCATCGGTATTGACCTCGGCACAACCAATTCATGCGTTGCTGTTATCGAGAACGGAACTTCCAAAGTTATTGAAAATAGTGAAGGTGCTCGTACTACACCTAGTATCGTTGCCTACACTCCAGAAGAAATTATTGTCGGCGCATCAGCAAAACGTCAAGCAGTTACAAATCCAAAAAACACAATCTATGCAGCCAAGCGTTTGATCGGACGTAAGTTCACAGAAAAAGCTGTACAGAAAGATCTTGATTTAATGCCATACGAAATCTACGAAGCCAAGAACGGCGATGCGTGGGTTCGTTCACAGGGCAAAGAATTAGCACCCCCACAAATTTCAGCAGAAGTTCTTCGCAAGATGAAGAAGACTGCGGAGGATTATTTAGGTGAAGAAGTTACAAAGGCTGTTATTACTGTTCCAGCATACTTTAATGACAGTCAACGACAAGCTACAAAAGATGCTGGTAAAATCGCAGGCTTGGAAGTACTGCGTATTATTAACGAACCTACTGCTGCTGCTCTTGCGTATGGCGTTGATAAAACTGATAAAAGTGATCGCAAAATCGCTGTTTACGACCTTGGTGGTGGTACATTCGACGTATCAATCATTGAAATTGCGAATGTCGACGGCGATAAACAAATTGAAGTTCTAAGCACCAACGGTGATACATTCCTTGGTGGTGAAGACTTTGACCAACGCATCATGGATTTCTTAGTTGACGAGTTCAAGAAAGAACAAGGCATCGATCTTAAGAAAGACATGCTCGCACTACAGCGTCTTAAGGAAGCTGCTGAAAAGGCTAAGATTGAATTGTCTAGCAGTTCGCAGACAGATGTTAACTTGCCTTACATCACAGCAGACTCTGCAGGTCCTAAGCACATGAACATTAAGATCACTCGTGCTAAACTAGAGCAACTAGTTGAAGACCTAGTTAACCGCTCACTAGATCCATGCCGTATTGCTCTTAAAGATGCAGGTGTTACAGCCGCTGACATTGCCGAAGTTATCTTAGTTGGTGGTCAGACACGTATGCCTAAGGTACAGGAAGAAGTTGAGAAATTGTTCGGTAAGGCTCCACGTAAGGATGTGAATCCTGACGAAGCTGTGGCCGTAGGCGCCGCAATTCAAGGTGCTGTACTAGGTGGTGATCGCAAAGACGTTCTATTGCTTGACGTTACCCCATTGTCATTGGGTATCGAAACTCTTGGCGGTGTAATGACAAAGATCATCCAGAAGAACACTACTATCCCAACTAAAGGACAGCAGACATTCTCTACAGCAGAAGATAATCAACCTGCTGTAACTATTAAAGTATTCCAGGGTGAACGTGAACTTGTTCAACACAACAAGTCACTAGGTGAATTTAACCTAGAAGGAATTGCACCAGCTCGTCGTGGCATGCCACAGATTGAAGTTACCTTTGACATCGACGCTAACGGCATCATGCACATTAGCGCCAAGGACAAGTCAACAGGCAAAGAAAACAAGATCACTATCAAGTCAGACAGTGGTCTAAGCGAAGCTGAAATCGAAGCAATGATCAAAGACGCCGAACTCAATGCTGACGCAGACAAGAAGGCACGTGAATTGATCGATACTAAGAATTCTGCAGAAGCACAGTTGCACGAAGTTAGAAAAGATCTTGAAGAGCTGCGTCCACAACTCGACGAAGCAACTATCAACGAGCTTGAGGGTGTAATCAAGGAAACTGAAGACGCTATTAAGACAGACGATTCTGACAAGATCAAAGAAGCATTAAACAAAGTTTATCCTTCGATGAAGAAATTGTTAGATATCAAAGCAGAAAACGAAAGCAGAGCACAAGCTGATGCTGAAAAATCTGCTGTACAAGATGATGTAGTTGACGCTACCTTCACAGAGAAGAAAGCAGACTAATCATAAACAGGGGTACCTTATGGGCCCCTAATTGTTCTTACTTTATAAGGAGACTATTATGAACAATCAATTAGCTAGATTAGACGCTCTAAACAGAGCACTTGTAGGTTTCGACACAATGTTCGATCAAATGGAACGCCGTTTCGCTAACAGCGTATCCACTAACTATCCTCCACATAACATTCTAAAGTTAGAAGAGAACGAGTATGCTATTCAATTAGCTGTTACTGGTTTTGACAAGGCAGAGATTGCTGTAACTGTAGAAAACAATGTGTTGGTAGTTGAAGGCAAGAGCATGACAACAGATTATGCGCCTGAGCAATATCTACATCGTGGACTTGCAAGTCGTGACTTTGTTAAAGAATTTCCTTTGGCAGAACACATTGAAGTTGCTGGAGCCAGCATTAAGAACGGTATGCTTACCGTTAACTTAATTCGCAATATTCCAGAATCTGCGAAACCGAAAATCATTGACATCGTAAACGTAGAGTAATATAATATAAGGGAGGGGAAACTCTCCCTTATTAGACAAATCACAATCGTAGGAGAAAGAATGTCCACAGATACAGCAGTAGAAGAAAAAGTAGCCGTTAGTTTGCAACCTCCAACACTATGGAAAGTTGTTTTTCTAAACGACGACCAAACTCCTATGGAATTAGTCATTGAACTATTGACAGGTATTTTTAAACACAACGAATCTAAAGCCAAAGACATTACTTTAGAAATTCATGAAACAGGCAGCGCAGTTGCGGGCATTTATGCTTTTGAAATTGCAGAACAAAAGGGCATGGAAGCTACAGCAGTAGCAAGACAAAACGGCGCACCATTACGCATAACGGTGGATCCAGAATGAGCTTAAAAGATATTACATGGGACCTGCACAAAGAAGCAGAGACCTCGCAGTTTGTAAAAAACATTTTCAAAGGTACAGCAACACCTCAAGAATACGCATTGTATTTGTATAACTTGCTAGCGATCTATGATCCCATTGAGTTTAGTTGCAAGCGTCAAGGTTTGTTTAAGAACCTAGCAGGCATTGAACGTCTTAACAAACTATACGCAGACTTCCTAGAATTAGACGATGGTAGTGCGTATCAACTTATGCCAAGCGTAGTTGAATATCACGACTACCTAATTAAGCTAGGCAACGATCCTTATCGTCGTCACCTAATGAAAGCACACTTGTATGTTCGTCACATGGGCGACCTAAATGGTGGCCAAGTGTTCAAGCGTATTGTTGCTCCGTACAGTCAAGGTAAGTTCTACGACTTCGACGATGCTGAAAATCTAAAAGTTGCAATCAAAGCAGAACTAACTGACGATCTAGGACCCGAAGCACGTACAGCATTTATCTATGCTATCCGTATGATGAAGGAATTGGGTGGTGAGTAAAGTTTGGGACACGTTAATTGAGATTCAACACTTACTTGAAGATTCTTTTAACAAGACTGGCACAGAAATTGCCGAGCCCGGAATGGATCGTTTTAATCAGCCTGGGTGGGTTAATCGCGTTTGGCGGTCCGATTCTTATCGTCGTGCTCATGTTGACGTCGTAGATGCAAGAGCAACTAAGGGTTTGTGGATGATGCATTGTTGCATCTTTCCACACACTCACAACCCTGCTCCTATTTACGGCTTTGACGTTGTAGCAGGTAAGAATAAAATCACAGGATGCTTTCACGATTATTCCGCAGCAGGTGACGATGAGCATCCTATGATGGACTGGTTCGGAGATTACGTTAGCAATCTTGATTGGCGCAAAGAACGCAAATTGCCAGAATGGGCTGAACGTATTTTTAGTCCGCACATGGTTGCAGCCGCTAACGTGCAAGACGAAGAAGAACTAGAGCAAATTGTAGCTATGGCTAAAGATACACTAGCACATTATCTTAGCACAGTTGCAGAAACCAACCATACTGCTAACAACACAGCAGAATCACAAAACTACTACGCAATAAATCAAAAACAAAATCCTCATACTCCTAGAGTTATGGCTAGTCTAGGGCTAAACGAGGAAGATGTAGCAGTATTCATCCAAGATTGTCTGTTCCCGGAAATAAAGTAGTCATTTAATCTAGAACAAATTCGCTCTAAATACTATACGGTATATTCCGGGAGCGAATCGATGTCGAAAATAAGAATAATAATAGCGACACTGGTACTGCCTTCAGTTGCACTGGCGGCACCATTGGGAGACTACACGTTTAAAAGTCCAGCCTTCAACGGCATAGGTTACAGTAGTCACGTCTTGACTATTGAAAATCAAGAACGAACACGTCAAAAAGAGCGTGAAGATAGAATTCAAGCGGCTATAGACAAAGCAGCCGCTGAATCAAAAAATACAAACCTTTCAAAGTTTTTAAGCAACTTAGAATCACGCATATACGCACAAATTAGCCAGAACGTAGCTACTGCTATGTTTGCTAATAACAGTTGCAGTTCAAACAATGCGTCTAGTTGCCAAGGTAGTATTAATTTCCAAGGTAATACAATCAGTTGGAATAGAGTAGCAGATGCATTTAACTGCACAGGCTCTGCCAATGGAACTTGTATTCAACTAACAGTTGCAGATCCAAGTGGGTCAACAACGAACATTTATGTTCCGTTAGAATCATTCCAGATGCCAGGGAGTTAATTAAATGAAAAAGACTATTTTATCATTAGCATTAATTTCTATGTTAAGCGGGTGTGCTGTTGTACAAAGTACCGGTGCGCTGGACAAAGAACCAGAATTAACAACACAAATGAAAGGAGTCAAAAAAGAATTTGACACTATTCCTGGCCCATCAGCTGGAAAACCGCTAAGTGTAGCAGTTTACAGCTTCCAAGACAAAACGGGACAACGTAGACCTCAGGCAAACATTGCCAGCTTGTCTACAGCAGTTACACAGGGTTCAGAAACATTCTTAATACAGGCTCTACAAAATGTAGGTCGTGGAGAATGGTTCGATGTAGTTGAGCGTGTAGGTATCGATAACTTAACTAAAGAACGTTTAATTATTCGTCAAATGCGTGAGGCTTATGAAGGCAAAGATGCAAAGCCATTGTTACCAATGCAGTTTGCAGGTATTATATTTGAAGGCGGTATTGTTGGATATGATCAAAGCACAACATCAGGCGGTATAGGGCAACGTATTTTCGGAATAGGCAAAAACACACAGTGGTCGACAGATACAGTAACAGTTAGTCTAAGAGCAGTTAGTGTAAACACCGGCAAGGTGCTAGCATCAGTAACAGTTCAAAAGACTATTTTAAGTAGTGCTGATAGCATAACAGCGTTGAAGTTCTTTGATTCAGGAACACAAGCGTTTGAAGCAGAAGCAGGATTAACAATCAACGAGCCAGGAACTTATGCCACTAAAGCAACAGTTGAAATGGCAGTTGTAGAGTTAATCAAAGAAGGACAGAAGAAAGGCATCTGGGATTTTAAACCAGTACCAGAGGTAAAGGGTGGTAACAACTAAACACAACTGGGTGTACTAAAAATAATAACAAAACACCAAGGAGCGAGAAATGATTATTAGAACAGATATAAAACTTATGGCTGTAATTGCGGCAGCTATGTTTTGGGGGTCTGGTTACGCAGCTGACAATAGCATTTATATTGATCAGTCCGGTGACAACTCAACCATTACAATGACTCAAGACGGGTCGGGCAATAAAGTTAAGGGTATTCTTGTAAACGGAACAGCAGGCGGCACTACAGACGCTGCTAAGTTAACAGGCGATGCACAGACTATTAATATCGAACAAACTGGCGCAACTAACGTTCTTTCGTTAGGTGTTAACACAACACAAGGCGGCTCAGTTACAGGATATGCTAATATCGGTGTAAATCTTAACTATCAAGTTAGTGGCGGTGGCAACACAGGTTACATCAATATTAACAACAATGGACTAGGTACAGCTAAGGGCAATGTTGTGAGCATTGTTCAAAGCGGCGGTTCAGCATCAACTACATTGAATATGACTGGTACTAGCAATAGTCTAGGAGTTACACAATCAGGCGGTACTAACAATAGTTTCACTGGCACAATCAATGCCGACGAAACTGTAGCAACTGTTAGCAACACCGGCGGTGGTGGCAACGCAACAACACTTAATATGACCGGTAATAAAGGTCAAGTTAGTGTAACAACTGTTGGTGCTACTAACACAACTAACGTTACTCAGAGTGCTTTCGGTACAACAGGAGCTCAAGCAATTGTTGATATTACTGGATCAGGCAACGACACAACGATTACTCAAAGTGGACTATATGATCACTATGCTAGTCTAACTGTAGTCGGAAGTGGTAACGACTTTACATTATCACAAAGTGGCGGAGCAGGCACCGGCCATAGCATTACTATGAACGTTACCGGTAGCACAAATACAATGAGTGTTACACAACAAGGTTCTGTTTCAAATTTAGTTAATATGGCGGTTTCAGGTAGCGGCAATAGCTACACAATCCTACAGAAAAACTAAGAGGCTAGAATGAACGTATGGAAAGCACTTTTACTTGTGCAGATATTGCTATCAACTAATGCGTTTGCAGCAGTGGGTAAAGTAACGGAGCAAGTAAATGCTCCACCGACAATTCAGCGTGATAAGGCATCTATAACCGGAAGCAAAGGCACTGGCGTCGAAATGAATGACGCTATTAAAACTTCTCAAGGAAAAGTTGGAATAACATTTGAAGATGACACTAAGGTACAGGTTAGTGAAAACAGCAAGTTGGTTATTGACGACTTTGTCTACGATCCAAAGAGCAAGTCAGGTAAACTTGGTGCTAAGGTTGCCCTTGGAACAGTTCGTTATGCTAGTGGTCAAATTGCTAAGAACAGTCCTCAAAATGTAAACCTTAACACACCATCGGCAACAGTAGCAGTTCGAGGCACAGACTTTACAGCAACAGTTGACGAACTAGGCGAGTCAACAATCATTCTATTACCTAGTTGTCCAAACGATCGACCTACTCGTACAGTTAAGGACATTGAAACAAATTGTAAGACAGGACTAATTGAAGTCAGTAACGATGTAGGTACAGTTATACTTAATCAGCCATTCCAAGTTACTAAAGTATTAAGTAGAACACAACCTCCTACTCCTCCAAAGGTTTTAAATTTAAGCGAAGCAGCAATTAGCAATATGTTAATTGTAAGCCCACCTCCAGAGGTTAAAAAGGCACAGCAAGAACTACAACAAATTAAAAATCCATTAGATATCGATTTCCTAAAAGAAAAAGGATTAGAAAATTATTTGGATTTACAAATGAATCAAATATACGAAGATAAACTTGCTAAAAATAATTTAGATAACAGTTTTCTATCTAGTCTATTTGATGTAGTAGGTAATGAACTAGATCAAAAGTTTTTAGATCCAGTAGATCCTGTATTGCCTGATTACAAAAAGGCAACTGGTATCGTTGCTTACAAAGATGAAATGTCAGTTGAACTATGTCGTGACAACGGTGCTGACATACAATGTGTTAAAACGCCATTAACTCAAAATTCTACAATCTTCCAGACACAAGGTGCGTTGGAATTTAAAAACAGAGTTAACTCGGGTGGCAATACAATTATTACGTTGATACAAAGATGAAAAGAATATTAGGATTATTACTATTAGTGGCTACAAACGCATTTGCGTTTGACAGTTCTTCTGCGTTTAACGTTGTGACTATGAGCTACACCGCAAACACAACTATCTATCAACGTATTGTGTTAGACAATACACAGAAACAAGCAACAACACTAAATTTTACCGTTGACGTTAAGAACGGCGGCGGCCGTCCTACACAAGATCCCAACGGAGTCCCCCAAGCATACGCAAGTCAAACAGACTCTGCTAATATCTTTATTAAACTGTACGATTTTACTGGAGCTGTAATTGCAACACCAACGTCACAGACCTACACATTGCAAAACTGGGGTAGTAATGCTGGCTGGTCAAATGCACCAGGGGATAACTTGTTGCCGTGGACAACAGCATCGTTAACCTATACAGGAAGTTTAGCAAACGTTTGGTTCATTGAAATTTATATGAAAGGTACTGACGGTGCGTGGTGGGCAGGAAACTATGGTCCGGAATGGAGAGCTCCTACTGTTACAATAGGTGCAGATACTTCTAACGTTGTGTATAACTCAGAGTTCGGTATTGCTCCTAACTCAGTTAAAGCGCAAGGTTGGTTTAACAGTTCTAACACCTGGGCATATTGTGGTGTAACAAGCGGTAACGCACCGTGTGTAACAAACGTAAGTGGAGTTACAGCAAATATGTGGGGTGGAGGATATGACGCCAATGGAGGTTCTTTAGCAGGCGCTACAGGCGGATACAACGGAACATTAACTACTTCTTCTGCTGATACCGCAGCTACTACAGGTACACCCACTGGAGGTGGGTCAACAACCCCAACTGCTCCTGCCTTTGACGGAACACTAACTCAAGTAAACAACCCAACAACTGATACTATTACTAGTGGTAGTACGAGTACAGCAGGTTTCACAGGAACACAACAGAGTAGAGTTAATGCCTGGACAGGTAGTACACAGGCAAAGAACAATGTGTTGTATATTGAACAAACATACGGTACTAACAATACTGTGAACATCACTCAATCGGGTACTAAAAATAGAATCGATTTCACATTAAACGGTAATGGAAACGTAGCTAATACAACACAAACTGGCAGTAACTATCTTAAGGAAGAAATTCCAGGATGGGGCAATACCATTATTGTTAACCAAAGTAATACAACAACGACAAATTATGCCGAGACTAAAATACAAGGTAATGGTAATACCGTAAATCACACTCAAAACAGTAATGCAACACAATTATTATTCAGTACTGTAACCGGTGATATAAATACTATCACAACAACACAATCCGGCACAGGATCACATTACGCAGAAGCCAAATTAACTGGCAATTTCAATAACGTTAAAATTGACCAATCTGGAAGTACTGCAAATAAAGCAAACGTAGACGTCACAAACGCTGGTGGAGCATCTACGGTAGATCTACAGCAAACGGGCGGTAAAAACTTTACTATTATCCAGAGTTGCGTAAATGCAGCCGGTTGTTCAACAACGGTAAGACAATAAATGACAGATGACGAATTTAAAAAGCACCTCTATAGGCAGTTAGAAGAGGATAAAAAGAACCATGGTATTCTAACCACGCAGTTGTACAAAAATAAACCCAAAAAACCAAATAAATACAACTATGAAAAAACTAACCCAAAAAATCCTAACTAGTCCCTGGACAGCATTGCTGACATTGGCACTTATTGTAAGTATAAGAATCGCTGATCCTGTCTTTGTAGAAAGTGTAAGATTACGTTATTTTGACACACTTATTACTGCCAAAGAACCTACCTTCAATAACATTGTAACAGTAAATATTGATGAACAAACATTAGACAAATATGGACAGTGGCCACTACCTAGAGCAAAATACGCAGACATTGTACGAGATCTATACCAGAGAGGGGCAGGCCTTGTGGTACTTAATGTTCTCATGCCAGAAACGGACCGCACAGGTGGTGACGGTGCGTTGGGTCAAGCTCTAGCACAGAATCCTGTAATCCTTCCTTCATTACCATACGAAGGAAAAACAAAAAACATTCCACGCAAGCCAGGTACAGCAGTTATTAACTCTGAGTACATGGATCAAATCATACAGTACAATGGATTAATTGCTAACGTACCTGTATTAGAAAACAACGCAGTTGGTGTAGGTACTACACATACCATGCCAGAAGTTGACGGTGTTAATCGCAGACTACCGTTAGTCATTACAGTTAACGGCAACATATATCCTAGCTTGGCTATGGAAACTATTCGTGTTGCAGCTGGAGATTCAACAACACAAATTAAATTGTTCGAAGGCGGTGTCGAAAAAATGCGTGTTCCTAAGTTCGGTCCTGTTACTACAGATAACTTGGGTCGTGTTTGGATTGACTGGAGTCAACAATCACGCAATTTTAGTTTAACTAACTTGCCAAAGGATTTAGAAGGCGCTATTGTTATTGTAGGCCCGACTGCCGGCGGTATTGCAAATCCGTTGCCAACAAGCAAAGGAGCAGTATTTCCGCATGAAGTACAGGCAGCAGTAGTTGGCACTATGGTCAACGGTGTTGTTATTCAGCGTCCTGACTATGCTGATGGTTTGGAAACCCTTGCTATTATTGTAGCAGGACTAGTTTTACTTTTCTTAACGAGGTATGTGTATGTTGGACTTGGAGCGACTATCGTATTACTGGTTGGGGGTGTTGCTGGTAGCTACTACGCTTTCCACAGTCAGCTATTTTTGTTTGACGCAACCGGCTTTGGAATTGGCATCTTACTAGTTGCCTTACATGCTTACGGTGTTAAATTTGTAAGCGAGTTCTTACAGAAACAGGCAATCAAGAAACAGTTTGCAGGCTACTGCTCTAAAGAAGTAGTTGAGATGCTACAAAAAGATCCAGACTTAATCAAGCGTGGTGTGCGTAAAGACGTATCAGTTATGTTCAGTGACTTACGTGGCTTTACTCCAATAGGTGAACACTACGGTGATGACGTTGCTGGCCTTGGCAAATACATGAATGGATACATGGATGCTATTTCAAAGCCTATCATGGACAACAATGGTATGGTTATTAAGTATGTAGGTGACGCAAGTATGCACATTCATGGCGCACCTATTGAAGATCCTAACCACGCTAGAACTATTGTTGCTGTTGGCCTACAGATGTTAGATGCCGTAGATGCTTACACAAAAGAAATGGAAGCACAAGGCCTACCACCGGCCGCAATGGGTTGGGGTTGTAACACAGGTATTGGCTTTATTGGTGAGATGGGTTCTACTGATAGACACAGCTATGACATTTTAGGCGATATGGTTTCAACAGCCGCACGTTTAGAAGCACGTTGCAAAGCCTATGGTGTGTTATGTATTATTGGTGCAGAAACATACAATCGCACTAAAGACGATTTCTTCTACTTGTGTATTGACAACTTACACGCTAAGGGCAAGTCAGTAGCAGACTTAATCGATACAGCATTACGTCCTAACGGTGACGGCTGGTCGTTAGACTTACAGCGTTATAACAATATGC
>JACCDX010710441.1_pt1 | contig 14784 bp, 26 predicted proteins | sample 7449681 | NCBI WGS metagenome assembly JACCDX01 (sample SAMN15323450, study PRJNA562643) | freshwater metagenome | isolation source: river surface water | place: USA:Blue River Watershed | collected 2017-08-18
CACTCATGGGAGAACCTCGTGTGGGACGAGCGTGAGGAAGGACTATTCGTGTCTAAGGTTTCGCTCTACCCTGCGGAATACTTACACATAGAGGAAGGTTGGGAGATAGACGGCCCTGCCCGTGTCACACTCAAGTGGCGTCCTGCAAAGAAACACACACGCTTGATTATCAAGCCGCTTCCTGCGAGTGAGTTCAACATAGATGACCCACAGGAATACCCATGCGCTTCGTGTGGTGCTGCTAGAAAGTCGCCGTGTGTAGGTGATGACATGCGTTGCACTTATCGTGTGTTCTCATACTCGGGAGGCCAGCTATGATAGACCTACCAGTATTCTCTAAGCACGCTTCATGTGCAGACGCACTCAACCCTGACATGTGGTTTCCCGAGGAAAAGGGTGGCAACCACAAGATAAGCTGGTCACGCACACCTAGCGCTAACCTTGCACGCAGTATTTGTAGGGGCTGTGAGGCTTTTACAGAGTGCAAGGAGTACGCGTTGAAGTTCCAAGACCTTGCAGGTATTTGGGCTGACCAAGACAGGCACGAGAGGCGTGCAGAACAGATCGAGCGTGGTATCACACCAGTTCCGGTGTGGAATCACATAGTCACTAGCTCACGAAAGGAGCGTGAGTTAAGTGGAGAGTTTTGAGAGCGCAAGCGAACAAGCAAGGTTTATCGTGTGGTTAAGCCTTGCTACGCTTATGGCTACGAGTGCTATACTTGCCTTAGCACTCTAAGCTAAACCGGAAGCCCTACGCGTGTGTGGCGCGTGGGGCTTTCTTTTTTGTCCAGCCCTGACCCGTCTTATGCTGGCACGCGCAACCCTTACAGTTCGCGTGTAATTCTTCGGCTGTCTTTATGTCTGACACGCGGTTTCTTTCCGCTGCCCATGCGCAAGAGCTACAAATCATTTACGCTTAGCCTTCCTACGCGTAGCACGATTACCTACTACGCGTGGATCACGCGCAGCGTTGGTTTGTGTCGGGCTTGACAATTCAATGTCGTCAGCTGGTTCATCGCCAGCCGTGAATAGTGGCAACGCACGAATAGCTACATAATACTGCTCAAGATAGTCTGTCATAATGTAAATCTGATTAGACAGCTGTGTGATAATCTCCTGTGTGTTACTCAGGGCTTCAATTAAATCAGCATCCTGCGCATCACTCCAAGTCTTGTCCGTCAGCTTCTTCGATATCGTCTCGAATGTCTTCTGAACTTTCTGTATCCCCAACTCGGTACTCATTGACTTGCTCCTCTGTGTAATCTCTTTCCCTGCGTGGTCGCTTACCACCCAAGAAGTTAATAAGGTTATTCATGGCGCGATTCACGCGCATACGTGCAGCGTCCTGGCTGATAGATAATTCCTTAGCTACGATAGCTATCTCAGAGTTCTCAGCGTATCTCAGATAGATGAGGTTGAACTGTTCCTCAGGTAATTTCTTTAGTGCTTGCTGGATATCAGCCATCATGGCGAACCAGTTACCACCCTCAGCAGCGACCTTCTTTGTGCTACTAAAGCCTAAGTCTACGAGTGAAGGAGCTACTAAATCACCACGCATGACAGCAGGTAATAGCAACTCAACAACTTCTCTATCGTAGTAATATAGATCATCAACGCGATAACCTACTGCGTTAGCTTTCTCCTTTTGGCAGAAGTCCTTTGCAGCATTACGCAGCGAGCGCGCTATAAGCTTCGTGGATTGCTTGCCGTCAAGAGCTTCCCACACCTTGATTTTATTGGGATGTTCAAGAAACCAAATCCATAACTCCTGCCTGATGTCTTCGACAGGAACCATATAATATTTACGAGAGAACTCGTAGGCGATTGAACCTACGAGATTCTCGTACTGTTCCGTTATTACCACGCGTAGACTTCTCCTTCTACGGTGAAAGAACGGCCAACAATAGGAACGTTTACAGGTGTTACGTTCGATCGTCTAATGTACAATACCGTGAAACCTTGTTGCCAGTTAGCTGCACCTGTGCTCAGGTAGTCAGCCTTGTTCAAGTCCATCAGGTGTCCTACTTCGACTCCGAAAAGTCTATTGGAGATTCTACCATTGTAACCGACGTGGTAGTGCTGCATTCCCTGTCTGTGTGTATGTCCGCATACGACAGATAGTCCGATACGTCTTGCAAGGCTAAGCGCAGTTCCCCCCGAAGTTTGAATAAGGTTTCCCTCATCTCCATGGGCAAGAGCCCATCCGGGCGCAAATTGCCAGATTTTATCATGGTAGGTAATATCAAGTTCATCGTATCGTAGCAGTGCTTCATACTCCAACTCGCGCAAGCCTGCAAGTGCTGGAGCGTACTTGTTGATGTAGTTGCTGATTCTCTCTCCATGATTACTCCTCATCACATGGAACGGCTTATCGCCTAAGGCATTCTTGAAACCTTCCATAATCTCAGATGTCTTATCTAGTCCAGACTGTAGAGTTCTTGCGTACTCAGCAGCACGACCTTTATTCCAGCGAGAAGGTTCAGGACTGTCAGCCTCATCACCTACACAGTAAATCTCATCAGGCTCAAAGTCTTCTACGAACTGCTGGACTGTAGTGATAGCTCTGCCATCGTGGGCAGGAGCTTGGATGTCAGAGAGTACTACTACCTTTTTGAGTTTCATCGCTTGGCCTTTTTCTTAGCTGGAGGTTTCTTTGCTCTACGCTTGTTCTCTTTAGCAACGTTCTTGCTCTTACTAATTGCCCGAAGATTAGACGGGCGATCGTCTCCACTGCGTCCACCATTGTTCTTATGATCCACTTCTATGTGACGTGGTAGTGTCTTACCTGTGCGCTTTTCATACTCAACTCTAGCCTTGTTACTTGATGTAGTAACTACAGTTCCGTCTTTCTTCTTACGCTTGAACACGTAAATCTTTCTGCCACCGTTTTGCTTACTGCCTTTGTAGGGTCCAAATATCTTCATTTCTTAGCCTTTGGCTTAATAGAGTTTACTTTGTAAGCTTGCTTACTTTCATAAGGTATACCCCAAAAATCACTAACAGACTTTACTGTTCTGTAGCGAGGTGGAGTAACATCAATGTCCTCAATGATGCCAGCTTCTTTTACAATGTCAGTAAGCCACTCAACCTGAGCCAGCGCTTCATGCGCTGTTTCGCTTAACTGCTTTATCCTTAACTCCAGGAACTCTATTTTCTCTTTACGCCTTTTCACTCTGGCCACTTTCCTCTCAGTACCATCAACGCTATGATGCTATAGTTAGCTAAATCCTTGAAAGAATCCTCTAGTGATTCGTTCTCTGGTGTAGCTCCTGTTTCAATCAAGTGATTGATGCGAGCAATTTTATCATACATGCGTACACGTAGTCCATTCAAAGGACCACCTGGAGCTTCTGAAATATTCTTGGGCCCGTAATCTTTCTGCTTCTTGAGCAGAAGGGAAGTCAGCTCATCAGCAATACCTATGACATCATATTCAAACAGATCTTCTTTATCTTCTAACATCTCATACGCCTTAGCTGTTAGTGCCCAAACGTCGCTAGTTGTTGTCACTCTTCTTACCTTCCTCGGTTAGCATCTTCTCAATACCCTTGTAGATATCATCCATCTCGCTGTGTACAGCAACCTCTTCCATGAACTCTTCAAGCTGACCTTCTCCAGCATTCATCAGCACTAGAGCTGCACTTTGGATATGCTCATAGACATCTTGATATTTATTCTCAAGCATAGCTTCGTTGAGAGTGGACAGGAAGGTGAACATATCAAAGGTTAGTGAACGAGTAAGACGTACGCCCCACTCGTATTGAACGCCGTTGTGTTCTAAGAAGTCAAAGATATCCTTGAACTCATCATTGCACTCACAAGAGTACCGTCCATCATGGTCAGGAAATATGGGCTTATCCACGTGTGCTCGCTATCTTTTGCTTAAAGAAGTCAGGACCTTCCTGACGGTACATTGAATTCACATCTTCGCCTTCTGGCATATTAATCACCGTAAGCCCACTAAGCTCCCTAGCCAGTGACTTCGCAAACTCTGTTCCCGCTTGGTCTCCATCGGCGAACAGGAATACATTATCAAAGTCAGCCAAGAGTCTCGTGTAATGCTTCTTCCAGTTATTAACGCCTGGAACGCCAACGGCAGGGATATTACAAACCTTATCCAACGTGATCGTGTCAATCTCACCTTCGCAAATACATATGTACGAGGTTGCTCTGAAGAACGCGTTGACATTGTATAGGCGAGTCGTTGCTCCACTGAGACCCATGTACCTTGGCTCTTCGTCTCCCAATGCCCTGAACCGAAGGTCAACGACACCTGACCTCGTAAGATACGGAATCGATAGACGTCCTGCGTAAGCTTCATGACCCGTTAGAGGATCGAGCACGACGCCCAAGCGAGCTTGCTGGGCCTGTTCCAGACTTATCCCCCGTTCGGCGAGGTAGTCCTCTGCCTCGTGTAGTGCGCTGTGGTAGTACTTCGCCGCTCGCGTTAAGGATTCTCTCTGCGATGCTGAGTGCTTCACGGAACTGTACTCCTTCCTTACTCATAATTAAACTAAATCCATTACCTTTTATCTGACATGCAAAGCAGCAGAATACACCTTCATCTAGGTTTGCGCTAGCTGAATTGTGCGTGTCGCCATGAAAGGGACACTTCATTGAGAACCAACCACGACGTGTTGGTACACGAGCACCATAGTGCTCGAGGATTGGTCCTATCGCCGGGTTTTCTGCCACTCTATATCCCACAATATTCCAAGTATATATGGACCAATGGTTGCTTCTAGTGCATACAAAGCATAACCAAAGTCTCTCTTGTAACCAATAGTAATAATTCTCTTAGAGTAATTTACACCTAATCCAAAACACTTATTGCCATTGCTGCTTCTCTTGTAGTTAACAAGCTGTACATTATCAATCTTAATCATGCTAATTCCTTCTCAATAGCCTGAATAGTTGGGCAGGGATATTTTGTCAATTTAGTTTCATTACAAAATAAACAGTAACCTGTGTGTAATTCATTCAAATTATCACAACAAGGTTTGTGCAATTTCACTACTGCGTAAAGGGCAAGCAGATAATCGTTACGTGCATCGTGCGCATCTTTGTTGTGTGCAATGTCTGCCAATTTCTGCAGTAATTCTTCTTGGGTCATTTCATAGCTTTCTTTAGTAGTTCTATCCAAACTGATACAGGCATCGTAGCATACCAGTCACCAGGATTGCCTTTGCCTTTGCGTTTGTGAACTACAGCACCAGTCCATGCTTTGTCATTATTCATCTCAACAATTAATTCTTCTACCCAACCAGCCAGATCCATCTTCGCATGGTTCTTAATCTCAATGGTAACCCCCGGAATACCAGAGATATCGCCTTTGTCAAGGGTAGCGCCAGCAAGGCGTCTATCGGCATAGGGAAAGCCGTTCTCACGAGCCCAATCCCTAAAGTCTCTTTCAGCTCCAGCACCCTTTGCTTTCGCAGCACGTGCAGTCTTAGCGCTACCCATGATGTTAGTACCAACCGTTTCTTTGATGGAAGGCCCACGCCTTGGCTGGAGTACCGTAGCGATGAACGATATACTTCAGCCCATTATTTATTTGATATTCAATTGTAGAGTTACGTGGTGTTTTAAGTACCTGAGCTATTCCATAGGCACTAGAACTAGGATTCTTAGCCTTGTAATTCCAGGCTGATTCCTTGCCCCATAGCTTAGCAAGTGCTGACCATTGACGGCCACCATCCTTGCCAAACATACTGAAGACTTTACTTCTAGCTATTGCTTTTGCGAATGTCTTGTGATCTATCTGAATAGCCTTCATTCCCCCTGCTAACTCTACTGAAGTAGACTTCAGAGGGGTATGGGCTATCAACCACGCACCCACACCGTGGGGCAAGGTAGCCACAAAAATTGCAATCGCGGATAGCATTGATACTGTTGTTAGTTTCATTGTTCCTCCGTTGGAGCGGTAGCTTGTGTTCCACAGTCTGCACACTCCATATCTAAGAAATACATCCCTATCGTACCATCCTCATCGAATGTTACTTTCAGGTTCCAAACGAAACTTCCACACACACATACCGTAGTTGGATTACCACGGATATCCATCGCCCGAGTGTAGTCAGGACGTAAATCGGTTATATCTTTCACTTTGTCTGCGTTATCACTTGGATAGGCGGATAAGTTTTGATGTCAAGCTTACAAGCAATAGCCATCGCTTTCTTAGCTATCATTGTAGCTGCTTGAACTGACTTGATCTTCTTGGGATCCACCGATTCAAGATACCCAAGAGCGAACGAGCCACCAGAACCAGTAGTGTAATACCCTGATTCAGAGCATAAGAAGGACATGTCATCTCCTATTGAGAACAGCTTACCATTGAAAGCAAGCAGATACTCAAAGGATGTCTCCTTCTTGTCCATCCCTTCTAAGTCGAAACCATTCATACTGAATGCTTCCATCATAGAGGGAATAATAACTTTACCCATGAACTGCACTTCGTCCCCACTCTTGTATGCAGGTGGGTTCCAATTGAATGTCAGGATATCTCCAGGACGTGCATCTCCTGCGATACCCAAAATGTATTTACCAACGCGTACTAGCTTTGGTGTCTTAGGAGAGATGATGCGCTGGCTATCTAATGTAATTTGCGAATCGGCAGCCATGACTACGAAGTCTTTGCCTTGTATTCCTACTATTGTTGTCACCAGCGCACTCCCTTATGCTCTTTCTACGTCCGATATGTTCATAACTTCAGGATTGAATTGGAGCCAAAACGCTTCCTCCCCTGATGCGTTGGCCTTTCCATAGCGGTTCTTTACAGATGCTACGGCCAAGAATCCTGGAGCGTTTGAACCCACAGTCAGAATCAAAGCTGGAAGCTGTGCAACCATACCCTGCAGAGCAGAGCGAGGCTGACACGGATTGCCAGGATAAGACTCTTTCGTATGGTGTAGTACTAGCACCGCAGCATTAGTGTCACGAGCTAAGTACTTTAGTTCCTTGATGGTAGATCTCATGCCAGCGAATTCTTCTCCTGAGTCGTTGGCAACATCCATCAAGTTATCGACAACGATGAGTGTAGGAGAGCATCCCCATAACTCCTCGAATGCCAATACTTCGTTATCTAGGTCAGCCAATGTAGGGGCTGAGTCAAATGACCAGAAGATGTGTCCTGATTGTTCGTTAATAGTCTTTCGTGCGTTCTCTACATCTTCGATCAGCATGTGCTCTGCTTCTGTCTGATTACGCCCAGTAATCATTGACAGTAATCGCATAGCCATCGTGTGAGCATTAGTATCCGCGCTGACGTATAGCGTTGGAACCTTAGCCCGCAACGCTATAGCCAGTGCAAGAGTTGACTTACCAGCACCAGGAGTGCCAGCAATCATGGAGACTTCTGCTCGGCGGATTACAACCTTGTTGGTATCAAAGGTACGGAAAACCGTAGGTAACGGTTCACCACCGATATCTTTGCTACCAACGGCACGAGCAAGTGTTCTCATGTTTTAGAATGAGCTCCATTCAGGATCGTTTCTACGAATCCATTGTGGTTCACATTGATCAGGAGTTCCCTTTGGAGATGGGCACATGTATGCCTTCCAAGGTCCCTTAGCGCCAGCACCAGTACGAGTCTGCATAGCGCCATGCTTGCAAGCTCTACCAACTGGTGCAGTAGATGGTGTGAAGGTCTTAGCAGGAGCTGGTGTTACACCTAGTGGTGCAAGGTTTGCTACTGCTGCTTCGATGCTGGTGGGTGCACCAACTAGCGATGTGGCCATTGTGGTTAGCAGTCCTTCTGCATCCACGTTGCCAAGTGCAGAGTCAAGGTTAGCCTTGAACTCTTCAAATGTATCTCCGCCAATTACGAAGATACGACCATCAGGAAGTTTGCTACTTACCTGATATTTCGATACGGTCATTTGCCGTCCTTTCTTGTTTGGTTACCATTAAGCCATTTACAGTGAGAGATCAGTCCACATCTGCCACAACTATTTAGGTTAGGCAAGAATATGTCAGCTTTACGGGCCTTGTCAAAGCCGAGAAACATCTCTTCGATTCGTTCAGGATTCAAGTGTTCAATATTCCACAAGGATATGTGACCAGAGCGAGCATCCCAGAACCCAGCCTTGTCGACTGAGATGCCTTGCTTGTCTAGTGCCCACGCGTAGACAGCAAGTTGAAGGGGGTGCTTCTGGGATGACGCTCCAGTTTTGATGTCGACGAGCACACGATTCCCGTCGAAATCAGTGAGTACGCGATCGATGGCTAACTTGACCCGAGTATCGCCAACAGGTATCTCGTACTCTTTCTCGATAAAATCTTCGTATACAGACCAGCCCTTAGATGGGTGCATAAAATCTACCCAGCGATCTAGCATCCATAGACCTTCGCCATACCACCAGGATATGTCTTCACGTCCACGATACTCCCAGGTATTCATGTCACCATGTAGAGCTTCATCTTCTTTAATCTGGTCATGCCAGACTTCATTCCATAACTCATCAACGTTATTAGTTTTGCCAAAGTCCAACTTGTCATAGCGTTCTGTGGCTTTATGTACAGCAGATCCACCTGTAAACCAGACTGCATGTTTCTCAGGTACTTTTTCGATCTTTGTTAGGTTGTATTTCCACCCACACTCTAACCAAGTGTTATAGGAGGAATAGGATATATGTTCAGGTAATTTACTCATGGCTTTACCTTAGCAGACTCATAGCACTTAACGCAAGTGAAATCATTAGTTTCATCTTCGTTGTATACCTTAGAACGGAATGGAACTTTATCTTCACATTCCATGCACTCTATCCCACCGAAGTATTCTCTCCATGGGTCGTCATGAACAATTAAAGTTAATTCTCTCATTTCCCAAAGGTATCACAAGCTGCACATATTTCGCAATCGAAATCATCGCAAATGAAAGCACAGTTGTTGCAATACTTGTCATAACCACAATCTAAGTCGCAGTTTTCCCAGCCCATCCACTGCCCTTGAAGTGAATAGGGTTCGCCGAAAATACTTTGAATAAAACGTTTCCACAACTTTCGCATGTTAATTCCTTATCGTGATTTATCGGAAGTGTTATCTCTTGAACCTTTTGACAAGAGCGACACTCGTAATCATACGTCGGCACTTCGTGCCTCCTTCCCCAATATGCCTGAGCCCCAGATTCTAAGAAATGCCCCCCCTCCCCCCATAAAAAATTATGGTGGTTCAGGGAGGCTGGTTGGTTCAGGCTTATGCCGTCGCCCCTTCATCTGAAGTTTCTGCCCCACGGTTTCCCGCCGGGCAAAGATATCACAGGATTAGGGGTCTGCAAATGCAAAAAAGACCCCCCAGAATCAAAGTCAACTGATGTAAATTGACCTTGAGTTGGGGGGTTTTGAGTGCCTGGGGGTATACTTACCTACCCCCAGGGGCTAAAAGTGGCTCAACTCGCCTTAAAACACCCCTTAAAGGGGTATCCTAGGACTAGAGCTCTACGTCTTCTGGATCTGTGAGGAGGGCTTCCTCAGTCTTCTTGTCTTCCTTACGCTGGGCGAACTCGCCTAGACCTAGGGATGAGAGTACAAAGGCTACTGCTGCCTCAGTTGGGATCTCTGGGAAGAGGAAGGATGACACTAGAGCTACAGCTGATGAGACGAAAGCTGCCACACGGACAGGGTTCTTCTCAATGAAGTCTTTGATCTTCTGCATTACTTGGTGCTCTCTTTCTTTGGTTTCTTTTTGAACCTAGCCTTGACCTTGTTCAGGGCTTTTGGCTTACCCATCCAAGGGAACCAAGGCGAGGTGTCTTTTGCTTTGCCTGATCGGATTGAAACATGTAGATGTTTGTAGTGCGGATTGCTACCTGTATAAATTCTGTTGCCTTCATGGGCACGTTCTCTTGACCAGATCCTGCCATGGAATATCATATAGGATACTCTTGAGTCATCCTTGAGTTTCTCAAAGATCTCCTTGCAGTCAATACCATTGTCTGGGTCATGTGTCAGATCTACAGCAAGACCGGTATTGTGGTCAGATACAGGATTAAGCTTTAGATGCGCAGCAGAAGGAAGCAGTCCATCGCTCGCCTTCAGTCTTTTCGGAGCAAGAGCAGTCGCCTGTCGCAACAGGGCGGCGGCAGCAGGACTCGGTGTTCTCGCAACTTTCATTGTCCCTCATTTCTTCAAGACCTCCTTGACTAGATCAGTCAGGAAATCAACTTTCTCTTCTAAGCTGTTTACTTTGTCTTTGATACTTCCGCCACCATTAGGCTTTAGTTCATTCAGATAATGATTTACAAGCCAGCGTACTATTCCAGCGAATGATGCTGCGATTGAGATTATTGCTACGACCAGCGCAGCCCAGTCAACGGCACTCACTATAAGACCGTTCTAACTGTGATGGTAAGCAATCCTCCAAATCCATCAAAACGCTTGGATGGAGGGGTTACACGGGTGAAGTTGATGCGTTCGATCAAGGCTTGTACTCGCTCTCCTGTGGTGAAGTCCTGGACATTTACAATGTCACCGGCAGCTTCAATGTCTTCTAGTGTTTGAATACGCTCCCACGCACGGCCTTCATATCCAGCTGGCACGTTGTAACGATCGGTTTCCACGTCGTAGCACCAAACAGGGAACTGAATCAAGCGTTGGCGCTTCGTAGCAGGAAGAGCTTTAGTCTGATAGCCCTTAAATACAGGGCCCAAGCTGGTATTGCTTGCGCTACGTGAGAGCGTAAACTTATATGATAGAAACTCTTGTGGCCCAGCAGGGCTGCTTGTGGCAGCTTCTGGGGTACCTACAGAGGAGTTGTAGGAGATAACTGTAAACAAGTTACCAGATGAATCTACAGTCTGGATATCAATAGCACCATTAGTTACATCAGCACGTCCACGTAGGAACTTATAGTTCTTTGGTTCTAGGGTTCCATAGCGGATACCACCGGTTTGAATATATCCTGTAGGACGTAGAGTAGATACAGACTCAAGATATGTGCCACCATTTGTAGTATTAAAGGCTGTACAGAAAGCTAGACGATTGGTAGAACCGATAAAGTTAACAGCTGTAGTACGATGTACAGTAGTTTGAGTTGCTTGCAAATCGTTTGCATAAGCAAAGCGTAGGGTCTCACCTTCAATGGTTTGACCTAAATCGATGCGGATTAGACCAGCATCAAGAGAGCCAACACCAGAAGCAGCCCATACGAATCTGTCACGAGCAGCAAAATCATAGACTGGCTGGCTGGTTTCAACAATTAGTGGGCCATAGCTTAGTGAACCATCTTGGTCATTAACTGCAGCAACACGAACACCACGGCTGGTTCCAATAACCATGTAGCCTAGGTAGTAGAAGATCTTATGAACAATCTCTCCAGGAGGTAGCTCTGCAGCTACAGAAGCCTGGGTTAGGGTAGGCATAGCACCTGAGGTATTCAAAGTATACTTCTGAATGGTTGAGTACATACCTGAGTGGCCAGCTGTATAGATAGCAGGACCAGAAGCTGTGATACTGGTATATACATAGTTTGTGTTGGGATTGGTATATACAGGTGAAGGTAGCGTTGTAGCTACAGGTGAGATTTCGTATACAGAATTATTAATACAAGCTACGATACGATCTTTGACAAACTCTAGTTCAGCAGCAGTTACCGTGATGCTAGGGCTAGTCAACATAGGAGTAGCTGGTAATCCAGCTGGGTCAGATAGTAGCTTCTTATTAAGCTCTAGCTTTCCTGAAGCTACATCGTTGGTAATCCAGTAAGCATACTTGCCATCATCACAGATGCCATATACAGGGTCATCTACACCAGCATTGTAATCAAGCCAGTGAACTACGGTACCTGCTGAGTCAATGCGATCTACATCATATCCATCATGTAGTAAAATTCCATCGTAAGTTGTCCCACTAACAGTCCATTGAACTGAGCGGATATGCTGTTCTGCTTTAGCATTAACTGCAGTAGTTACTTGGTGTACATTAGATACATCTTTTAGAAGGGTTACTTGTCCCTTTGTCCAGACATCTACACCTTGGCTATCAAAGAATCTGTAGCCTGTTGACTCACCAGAAGATGGGTCATAGAACTTAATGCCAGCTCCACCATGGAAAGATGACTGGCTACGAATCCACCAACCAGTTAGAGACTGCTCACCAGGCTCACGAGAGTTATCAAACTGATCCTTGCGATAAGGGGCAGTCTCTCTTTGGTATGGATTAGAATCAGTGGGAGCCAAGATGAATGGGATACCACCTACAGCTATATCATAGTCCTCAGCACTGTTAGTCCATAGACCAGCAGAAGCTGGATTACCGACATTAAGGGGGATGTTTTCGGTAATGTCAGGGGTAAATGTCACCTTAGCTCCTTAAAGTTGATATGAAAGTGCCTGGCAAGCGGCCCAGCCAGGCTTAGGTGTTGTTCCTACATAGTCGTATGATCGGTGCCAATAGGCACTACAGGGACGGTTCTACCGCAATATTAACACCAGCACTAGGTCTATCGTGCTGGGCGAAGGCTATTATTAGACCGCCCTACGGCATCAGTAATTAGCCGTAATTTATTCTATTAGATTTACTAACGACCTCGTTCTTCCAGTCGCTAACTGTGTATAAACCTGAGTTGTTTCTACCGATGAATGTCTCATCAAATCTCTTACAGCCAGCAAGTCACCACCAGATTTCTCTAGCATCGTAGTAGCAAAGTAGTGACGGCAGGAGTGGAAAGTTTTCTTAGGTATCCCAAGTCTTTTCATTTCCGCTGATGTTTTCTTTGTTAGGCGGTTTGGCGATACTGTCCACAATCTGCCATTTGTGTTGTAAGCCAAGATAGTTTCGGCCACAGTCTTTGCAACTGGCACTGATAGGTCTGTGCCACCTTTGCCTGCAATGCGTAGAACGTAGCCATCTTCAGCCTGTTCTAAATCCACCCCGCGAAGGTTGGCAACTTCCATTGCACGAAGGCCAGCCATACAACCAAGAATGAACCAGTCGCGCATTGGCTGCCTGGCTTCTGTCATCAGCATCTTGGCTTCGTTTGGGGTTATCGGATGTGGCAGGCCACGCGGCTTGCGCACATTCGGTAAATCTTCAATCGAGTTGTTATCAATCAGGCCCATCTTGCGCATTGCCTTGAATGTGGAGCGTAGGCGGGCTGCGTAGGTGCCTTTGGTGGAACTGGCGTTAACGCCTAGCAATAGGCGCTGGAAATCATCCACGGTGGCATTCTGGGGATGTACCCCCAGGCGCATCAACATATTCCAGTCGTTGCGAAATAAGGCCATTGAATAGCCTTGTGTTTTGTACCGTGATTCTAACTTCTCACGGATTACTTCTAACGGTATTTCTTCCATTCCGTTAGATTATCAGATTTCTACGAGATTGTGCCGTTTTCTTTGGCGGCTTCTAGTTCATCCCATATTGCCTTAGGCATTGAGGTAAATGAGCCGTCACTATTAGTAATTACCGCGTGTTGAACGCCGTTGTGGTCTTTTACTATTTCTAAATTGTCCATTATAACTCCGCAGAAAAGCCTAGATAGGTGGATGTTGAATTGTTTGCGCCATAACGCAAAAACCTATACTGCGTTAAACCTGAGGCAACTGTGACATTGAGTTCAGTTTTCAAAACATCTTGCTGAGTTACCTCTATAGATGCGGCAGTTTGTGTAAAACCTGTCACTTGGTCTTGTAATCTGAAAGTATTATTTGCTGAGCCATCTATGGCACTAACTATTGTTCTCATTGGCACAGGATGATAAGCAGTTATACAGGCTACTGTTGATGATAACGCCGCACCAGTTCCCAATGTTGCAAATTGAGTTGCAGCGTTCCAACGCCAGTAATACCTCTGGCAAGCGGCTAACTCGCCTTGAAGTGTGCCGCCCGCTCTTGTGAATGAAGTTGCTACTGAGCCGATTTCTAATTGTGCGCCAGTAAAGAAAACAACGACACCTGATGCTTGCACCTGTGTAGGCACTAAACCTACTTTTATACCGACCGCATCGCTAGGCATTGTAAAAGTTGTTGAGTATTTAGTCCAAGTACCAGTCGGGGTAATGTTTGTGCCGCCTGAAATAGTCACACCTGTAGTTTGTGAAACGTACGCATCTGAAGCATTTGAATAAGCAACATCGGCATTTAGAACGCCTGTAAATGCTGTTCCTGTGTGTCTAACCCAAAAACTGAAAACCATTGTTTGGCCTCTTAAAGGTCTAACTGTGTCAGCCTCTAGTGCTTGGTAAAACTGTCCAAAAGATGATGATGCACCAGTTGTCCATTTGTGGCTATATTGAAGATTAGAATTAGCAGGAACGCTTGTATCGCGGCTAAAGGTTGTTGTGCCACCCACTACGTTATACCAGCGGTCGGCAGTTTGATAGCCAGTTGTTGCGTTTGAGGTACTTCTCTGCCAAATATCCATCCCGCCATTTATTAAAAAGTTGCGGCCAGCGGCGTAACTGCCTTGCCATCTCAATCCTGTACTAGCGGCAGAATCCGCGACGAGTGTTTCGCCGTTGTTGCCTACTGCTAGACGAGCTGGTACGTTGTCCGCAGTAGCGGTAATTAGATCACCTTTAGCGTCAACCAATGTGTTGTTTACAACATCAGCTGGTATGGCCTTGCTGTTCAACTGTGTCTGGATAGCAGAGGTAACACCGTCTAGGTAGCTAAGCTCTGTAGCTGTAACCGTATCGAATACGTCAGCTGAATTGGCTAGATCTCTTGCTTTAGTCATTGGCTATCCTAACTTTGCTATTGCTTTAACAGTGTCTAAGTCAAGACCTAGTGCAGCAAGTTTGGCTTCTACTGCAGCCTTGGCTGCTTCTGCTTCTTGCTCTTTAAGAA
>JACCDX010964286.1_pt1 | contig 14780 bp, 11 predicted proteins | sample 7449681 | NCBI WGS metagenome assembly JACCDX01 (sample SAMN15323450, study PRJNA562643) | freshwater metagenome | isolation source: river surface water | place: USA:Blue River Watershed | collected 2017-08-18
CCTAACCCCTTGCTTAAGCACAACGAAATGCTATCGAACAATTTTCCGAAGTCCTTCGTATCATGGTTCCCAGCCACAATTGCATTTATCAATCTTGCACCATCTAGGTGCAATTTCAAACCATTTTCATAACAAACTGACTGAATTGATTTAATTTCCTCCAAACTATAGCAGCTACCACCACCCCTGTTGCAAGTATTTTCAAGACTCACTAAACTGGTCCTAGCTCTATGCACATCATCGGGATTGATTACTTCGAGAATCTGATCAGCGGTAATTTGGCCTCGATTACCCTGTAACAATCGGGCCTGACAGCCAGAATTTCGACCAATTCCACCTCCCTCATAGTAGTAAATATGCGAACCAGATTCGCAAATGACCTCATCACCTGGTTGTGTATGTACGTTAATTGCAATTTGATTGGTCATGGTTCCTGAGGGACAAAACAGGGCAGCTTCCATTCCAAAGAGTTGAGCAGCAAACTGTTCCAACTGGTTAATTGAAGGATCTTCTCCAAAAACATCGTCGCCCACTTGAGCATTCAACATGCTTTCCAACATTCCTGGAGTTGGTTTGGTAAACGTATCTGATCTTAATTCAATGATTGGATTTGTGATGCTAGCTTTCATATTCATGAGGGACATTAAAGTAAATGCGATTTCAAAGGAACGAATTTCACATCAAATTTGCGCCTTTTTGTCCCTCAAAATAAATGAAATAAACAAAATAGTTATCCAAAATGAAACATGGAAAACACTCAGGAAATCTTATCTTTGATGCAGATATTTTAAACAGAAAAAAATGACAAAGAACTGCTATACCACGAACAAATTACTAAGCAAAGAGGAAAAAATAGTTGCGATTTTAAGGGATGCTGAGGATTTATGGGAATTTGTTGGCAACAAGCCGAACAACGAAGAAGAGATTGTGGTTGTTACCTTAGACGAAGTATATGCTGCCTATCCTGAACTACAAGAAATTTGCGAGCAACTAGAATTAAGCCAGTGCGCAGTATGGGATAATATTGACGGTGAGTGGTTGATTGATGAATACGACGAAGACGAGGAATTCGACGACGATGACGACGAAGAAGAAGGGAACACCGAAGAGTAAGAAACCAAGTATTGGAATCAACGATCACCCTTTTAGTGCGCGAATTTCTTCTTCCAATTTAGCGATATATTTCTCACGGTAGATATCTTGGGTATGAAAATGGTAGTTACCACCTTTATCGAACCCTTGAACGCCCTGTGATCAAGAGCCAAATTATTTTCTCATGGCTAAATAAAAAAGTCAAACGCAAACGTTTGACTTTTTGTTGTCGGGATGGCGAGATTATGTGAGGATGATCTCCGTTGGGGGTGTAACTCAACACAAAAGCCTTGGCAGCTTTGCTGCTCTGGTCTTTTTTACACATCACTTCACTCAAACTTCGTTTGGATTCGTGACGCATAAAAAAGCCCTACGCTGTGCGTAAGGCTTTTGTGTTGGTCGGGATGGCGAGATTCGAACTCACGACCCCTTGCACCCCATGCAAGTGCGCTACCGGGCTGCGCTACATCCCGATAAAAATGCGATTAAACGGTAGCTAGCATAGGAACGGGTCTCAAATACAAAAATAAATACTTTTCAGAAAAATACCCAACCTCCTGACTATTTTGAATCAAGCAATTTAAATCAAATTCACTCATTTAAAATTCCAATTTTGCAGTTTAAATATTTCATATTTGTTCACTGAAACACCACAATCTATTAAATATGATTCAATTACAAATTTACTCAATACGCTGAGTAAATTTACTCAATACATTGAGTAAATTCCCAATTCACTGCAATTCAAATAATTAAAGCAATTTATGATTAACGGATCAACGTAATACTGCCGTGTACAGATTTGGCTTCCTCCTGCGGGAATTTATAATTGAGCAAATAAAAATAAGTTCCGGCAACACAAACAGCGCCCTCATTTTCCACTTGCCCATTCCACATTCGCTTTGGATCATTGGAGCTAAAGACCAACGTCCCCCAACGATTAAAAATCTGTATTTCAAAAAACTCTTCTCCCGATATCGGCACCCTGAATTCATCATTCTTGCCATCTTTGTCGCCGGGTGTAAATACATTTGCTAACCAAATCGATTGATTGAATGTTACATCAGCACAAAAAGTATCGCTACATCCAGCCACACCCGATTCCGCAGCTAAACACACATAAAACGTCCCTAAATCTGAAAATGTATAACATACATCTCTCTTTGTTGTAACTGAATCTGTTTTAAAATCGTTTGATGTTTTTCCTCTAAAAGACCACTCATATCGATTTGCATTAAGGCTTAAATTCGTAAAACAAAATTTTGGTTTATTCGAAGAATCGATGATGAAATTTGATGTTGGCTTTGGCGTGTACACAAACTCAACCGAATCTTTGTAAGAAGATGCAACATCAGCAGCAAGATATAACTTCAATTTGATTCCGTAAAAGCGTGTATCTACAGAAAACTTTGCATTCAACTTGGTGCTGTCGTCAAAAGTACCAGCAGCCCGATTTTCAGCATACCAATGCACTTTATTGATGCCCAATTTTTTACCATTCAAATCAATCACATGATTCCCGCCACAAATGACTTGTTCAACCTTGCCAGCATCTAAAAATACTTTCAATTCATGGCATACCGTGTCGTTACACCCAGTAATCACACCTTCTGCAATTAGGCAAACAAAACGATTGCCGTTGGTTTTATATGTGTAACATACACCGCCAAATTGAGAGGTTGGATCTTCCAAAAAATTCTTTAAAGGACCTTTAACAATATCATTCGAATGATTAAATCCCCAGCGAGAATTTACCGAACCCAAACTTGTATTGGTGAAACAGAACCTAGGGGCGTTTACTGAATCAACGGTAAACGAAGCTGTGGTAGAAAATGATACATTAAACTGAACTGAATCTTTTTTCGTTGAGCAGTTTCCAAGACCCATTAAATACAACTTTACAGGACCTTTATAACCATTGGCCACTGTGAATTTGGGGTTCAAAATTGTAGAATCATCCAAAGTTCCAGCATTGGGATAAGCTCTGACCCATTTATAACATTTGCTGCCAATGACGGTGCCATTCAATTGAACTTTTGAAACGGTACAGCCTTGAAGCTGAACGCTTCCTGCATCTACAACAAATGGCGGTATTGGAACCCTACAACCATAATTGGCATAAGAAATGGTGCCATCAAACTCAAAATCAGCCACTGCCCCATCGTCGGAACCTTTAGTTCCGAATGTTGTTAAGAGTTTACTCCGATCGTAAATCACCGTATCTGAGATGCCATTGTTGGTTAAAATAAATTTACGAGAAGCCACAGTTCCAAAATTCACAAAATGACCTGCGGTATTTCCTGACTTCTGAAAAATAACATATAGTGTATCACTTAAATCGCTGAAGTCTTGGGCAGTTTGACTAAAACTCTCGCTCGTAATAAACAGCAAATTCGAATATGCAGGAATCATATCTGTTGAATTTAAACCAATCAAAAGCCCACAACTTCCTTTTGCTTTGATGGTGTTGTTCAGATAGGTCAATTTACTTTTGGTTGAATTGGTCAAATTCGCAATTCCCCTCCAAGGGTTCGATGAATTGGTGCCCCAGTTCACCATGCCCGCTACGTAATTTGGCACGCTAAATTTTGAGGGATTTAGGGCATTTTTACCAATTTGAATGCGAATCATTTCATTTTGTCCCTCATTCGAACCATCACAAGCATCTATCAAAATACTCACGATTTCAAACGCCTTGGTTGGAAATTTACCTTGGTTGAGACTATTTCCGCAAGGTTGCCCAAATGCAAAGCCCAATGTCCCTAAAAATGCAAAAAATAAATAGACTATTTTTATGGATTTACGCATGGTATTTGCTTGAAGCAATGAACATTCGAATGTACAAAAAATTATTAGAGAGAATATGACGAAATCATCACATTCAGGTAAAGTTAATCTTTAGCGGCCCAAAGTTGTGTTAAATGAACTAGAACTTCACTTGCCTTTTCCATATCTTGAACACTCACGTATTCGTGTTTGCCATGAAATGCCATTTCACCGGTGAAAATATTCGGGCACGGGAGACCCATGAAACTCAAACGGCTTCCGTCGGTACCACCACGAGCGCTCGTTAATTGGGGGGTAATGCCTGCCATTTCAATGGCTTTAATGGCAAATTCGGAAATTTCGGGTGTTAATTGAACAACTTCCTTCATATTTCTATATTGTTCAGACACCTGCATATCGGCAGTTGCGCCAGGATAATCGGCAACTGTAGCTTCCATGATTGATTGTAATTTTTGTTCATGTTCGGCCAATTTTGCAGTGTTGAAATCTCTCACAATAAACTTCACCCAAGCATGTTCTGCCACACCACCCATTGTCACTGGATGTACAAATCCTTCCCTTCCAGAGGTAGTTTCGGGGCTAAAAGTATCTTTCGGTAGACGGTTCAAAAAGTCTCCTGCAATTTTCAATGCATTCACCAACTTATCCTTGGCATATCCAGGGTGTGCAGAAATCCCATAAAAGTTAACAGTGGCACCATCGGCACTAAATGTTTCATCTTCATAGCAACCCCGCTCTCCTGCATCGAGGGTATAGCCATAATCAGCTCCTAATTTTTCAATATTTACATGGTCTACACCGTGACCAATTTCTTCATCAGGGGTGAACAGAATTTTTATATCTCCATGAGGGACGTCGGCGTTTTGAACCATATATTGAACATAGTCCATGATCACAGCTACTCCCGCTTTATCGTCGGCACCAAGCAATGTTGTACCTGAAGCGGTGATGATATCATCACCAATTCTTTCAAGCAAATAGGGATGCTCAGAAGTGCGAATCACTTGATTTGGATCGTCTGGAAGCACAATGTCTTGACCCTGATAATTGTGGTGGATGATTGGTTTCACATTTGCACCGGTACAATCAGGGGAAGTATCAACGTGAGAACAGAAACAAATGGTTGGTACTTTTTTATCTATATTCGATTTTAGGGTCGCATAAACGTAACCAAATTCATCGAGATGGGCATCTTCTAAACCCATTTCTAGCAATTCTTTCACCAACAATCTACTCAGATCTTTTTGCTTTTCAGTACTTGGAAAAGTCGTTGATTCAGGATCACTTTGAGTATCAATTTTCACATAATTGCAGAAACGTTCGTGGATTTTCATGGTTCAAATATAAGCAATAAGGGTTTATGAAATGTTTATAAACGTTTATGAGAGTTTATGGAAGTTGAAATAAAAATTAAACATTAACAAATGTGTAAATACTTTTAATTACTGAGGGCAAAAATCAAATTTGTTGTAGTTAAAATTATGACAACATATATTTATTCGTTTGAAAAGTTAGCCGTCTGGACTCTTTCGAAAAAATTGACAAAAACGATTTATAAAACAACTCTTAGTTTTCCGAAGTCTGAAGTAACTGGAATGTCAAATCAGATGCGCCGTGCGTCAATATCAATTCCATCCAACATTGCTGAAGGTTGCGGAAGAAGCGTAGGAAAGGATCAAGCAAGATTTTACCAAATTGCTCTATCAAGCTCTTATGAATTAATAAATCAATTGATTATAGCACATGAACTGGGATTTATAGATGAATTTACATATGCTCAAACGAGAAAAGATATTCAGATAATTTCATTTCAAATTAACTCCCTTTACAAATACACTATGAATGCAAAAAACTCCGCTAAACCCTCTAAACTTTTATAAACTTTTATAAACTTTTACAAACCCTTTTCCCCCTTTTTAAACCAAATCCGTTAAACTCATTTCGAGCGCTTTTGCACTTATACCTGTAGTCTTAGGATTGAATTGATGCACACGCATGATGCTAGAACGAATGATGTTACTTACATCTTTGAAAATAGCCACATCGGTTACTTCTGCATCTTGTTTCATTAAATAACCAAAAACTCTAGCCATACCGCAGTTCGCTATAAAGTCTGGAATCACTGCAAATTGACTATCTGCCAGGGTTGAAATTGGTCCCATAAAAATTTCTTCATCCGCAAATGGCACATTTGCTCCGCATGAAACAACTTCAATACCGGCCTTCGCCATTCGGTTTACTTGGTCTTCTGTAACCAATCTACTCGCTGCACCGGGAATGAAAATTTCGGCAGGTAAATCCCAAATTTGCGCATTCACTTCTTCAAACGATAACATGTCCGGAGAATTGAGCTCATTTCCTTTTCTGTTTAGGAATAATTCCAATATCTCATCATGTCCCAATCCGTTTTTATTGATGATGCCCCCATTTCTGTCGATGATACCTGCAATGCGCACACCGTATTTGGTTAAGTAGAATGCAGCAGCTGCCGCTACGTTACCCCATCCTTGAATGATGGCAAATTTGTTGTTCATAAAACCACCGTAAACCTCATAATAATGACGCACCCCTTCAGCAACACCCCAACCAGTGATCATGTCGGCAATTGTTAAATTTTTAGAAACGTCGGGACTCAATCTTTCGTCGGTGATCGGGAGTAATACGCCTTTTTGAAGGCGAGATATCGCTTTTAATTTATCTTCTGGACTGTAATTCACCAAATGTCCGTTGACCACACCTTCCTGGGGGTGTAAAATTCCGAGTTCAGCAGTCATAGGAATGACTTCATGAATTTCATCAACATTTAAATCTCCTCCAGTACCATAGTAGTTTTTAAGAAGAGGTCGAACTGCTTTATACCAACGTTCAAGCACTCCTTTTTTTCTTGGGTCGGCAGGATCGAAATTAATACCAGACTTAGCACCGCCAATTGGGGGCCCAGCAACAGTAAATTTCACTTCCATTGTTTTTGCAAGACTTTCAACTTCGCGTTGATTCAAGCCTTTACGCATTCTAGTTCCACCGCCAGCAGCTCCATTTCTAAGAGAATTGATCACTACCCAGCCTTCAGCTTCGGTTTCACTATCTTTCCAAGCAAAAACAATCTCTGGTTGTTTGCCTTCAAACTTTTGTATTAACTGATTTAATTTCACGACTGTGTTTATATAATTTTAGAAAAATTACCATCTAACGAGCCACCAACATATGCAGCAGATGCTCCCGTTGCTTCCGGCAAGGTATTGCAAATATTTTTAACCCTCATTGCTCCCAATAGTGCAAAGATCATGGCTTCTTTATAGTTCACCATTTGTTCATCTGGAACAACAACTTGGGCTTCCGTTTCAGATTTGATATAGTCTACCAAGCAATTGTTAAAAGCACCACCACCAGTGATTAAAATTCGCGTATTCTGCAAATCTTTTTCGGAAATTCGCTCCAAAGCCATTCCAATTTGGGTGGCAATGTGCATCACCAATGTTTTCATACGATCCTCTAATGGATGATCATCATAATCCCTCACCAAATGCCAAAAATGTTTGTTGATCCATTCCCTTCCAAGGCTCTTTGGAGCAGATTTTTGGTAAAATGGAATTTCGTTTAAAGCGTGTAACAACGGATAAATGATGTTTCCACTTTCTGCGATGGTTCCATTTTCATCGTATTTCAGGTCTCTTTCCCTTGCCAATCTGTTCAACACAATGTTACATGGTGCAATATCAAAAGCAATTCGTTTGCCTTGATGTTTGGTTGAAACGTTGCAAAATCCCCCCAAATTCAAACAAAAATCATAATCGTTGAACAACAATTCATCGCCAATTCCAACCAAGGGAGCTCCTTGACCGCCCAAAGCCACATCGCCACGTCTAAAATTGGTTACAGCGGGAATACCAGCTGTAGCCGCCAAAGTTGCACCATCACCAATTTGAGTGGTCACCCAACTCTTTGGCTCATGGAAGATGGTGTGTCCATGCGACGCTATTAAATCAACTTCCATTCCAGTTTCTTGAGCGAACCCTTTCGACAATTCACCCAAATAACGACCATAGAAAATATCAGTTTTTACGAAAACTTCGGAATTTTGATATTTCAATTGCGACAATCGCACCCTCCATGTTTCATTGTATGGAACAGTGATTGCGCGATCAATTGTTACTGTCCAATCACCGTTATTTTGTTGCACATCGCACAGTGCCAAATCAATGCCATCCATGCTTGTACCGCTCATAATTCCTAATACCTTCATACAATCAATAACTGAATTTACTGCAAAAATACGAATTGACAACCAATAATGTTTCAAGCAAATGATTCAGTGTCTAAATAAAAATGATTCATTTATGCAAAACTTTTTGTAAAATGCACTTTGAAATCGTTCATTATGAATAGAAAGTCGTTTTTAGGAATCGGAACAGGACTCATTGCCGCGGCTAATTTGAAAGCGGCAAACAATCATATCATTGAAGCTCAACTCCAAGATTTCAGCAATTTCAATGCCTCTATGGCCGGAAATGAAAATTGGGACAATCAACAATGGAGCAGCATTCGTACCTTATTTCCATTAAGTCATGACCGAATTTTCTTGAACAATGGAACCATGGGAATTACTCCATACCCTGTGCTCAATGCTGTGCAAAATAGCTTTGAACACATCGCTGAAAAAGCCGAATATCCACATCATTCCGACGATTTAGAGAAAACTTTGGCGGCCATGATTGGCGCTGATGCCAAGGAAATTGGTATCACAAAAAATGTGAGTGAGGGTATCAATCATATTTGTTGGGGACTTGATTTAAAACGCGGTGATGAGGTTATACTTACAGAGCATGAACACGTTGGGGGTTGTTTGGCATGGCTGCACCGCGCTAAAGTAGATGGAATAGTGATTAAAACTTTTCCGTTAGGAATCACTGCCGACGAAACATTAAACAACTTAAACTCGGCCATTACGAAAAAAACAAAGGTGATTGCTGTTCCGCATATTCCTTGCACCATTGGTCAAATTTTACCTGTAAAAGAAATTTGTGATTTGGCGCGAAGCAAAAACATCATCAGTTGCTTAGATGGCGCCCATCCACTGGGTATGATTCAATTTAATTTGAGGGACATTGGTTGCGATTATTACGCAGGCTGTTTCCATAAATGGGTGCTTGGGCCAATTGGAACAGGTTGGCTATACATTTCACAACAACGCATGCAGCAAACCCGCATTTTTCATGTTGCTGCATACAGTGCGAATGAATTTAACATGAGGAATCAACCCCCTAGTATGGGTCCAATTTTAGACCAAACCAGTAGATACAGCTATGGAACCTTTTGTGGACCGTTACATGTAGGAGCTTTGAAATCACTTGAGTTTTATCAAAAAATTGGTCCGAGTAGGATCGAAAATCGCGTAAAATATTTGGCCGAAAAATTGCAAAATTCGCTACTCGAATTCGGCGACAAAATCGAAATGCTCACCCCTACTGAACAGCGTTCAAGAGGCGCACAAATCGGGTTTAGAATTAAGAAAACCAAAAAAGAAAATGCAAATTCTGGTTTTGTAAATTTTGCACGTTCAAAACAAATGATTCTCCGTCATGTTGCCGAAAATGGACTGGACAACATTCGAATTTCTACCCATTATTACAACACGGAAGAAGAAATCGAACAATGCGTATCTTTGCTCAAAGAATATGCATTCGGATAGTTCGAACAAGAATTTGGCAAAAGAATTTTTTGAGGGATGGGAAAGCCAACAAGCCATTTTTTCGCTGAGAACTTCTGGAAGCACCGGACAACCCAAGACAATTGATTTACAGAGAGATAAACTCATCTGGAGCGCAAAAAAAACCTTCGAAGCCTATTTCAGTAGAAGCATCAACAAATATCAACTTTGTTGCATTCCCGTAAATAAAGTGGGTGGATTCATGCAACTCGTGCGCAGCGTTGTTTGGGATACACCAATTGACATCATTGAACCATCTTCGAATCCATTGTTAGATTACAAAGGGAGGGCGACCATTGCATCATTTACACCCATGCAATTGGTTAAAATCATCGAAAATACTGTTTCGTCAGAGGTGTTGCAACAATTTCACACAGTGTTGATAGGCGGCGGACAAATATCCCCCGAAATTGAAAAAAAACTACTTCAATTGTACCCTGATACACGTTGGATTCACACCTTTGCAATGACTGAAACCTATTCCCATTTTGCTGGACGCTTTCTGGGGGAAACCCTATATAAAACGATTGGCGAAACTGAAATTGCAGTGGATGATTATGGCGCATTGAAGGTGCGTAATTTCATTACAGATCAAGAATGGATGAAAACCAATGATTTGGTGGAGTTGATCAGTGAAACTGAATTTATTTGGAAAGGACGTCTAGATTTTACCATTAATTCAGGTGGAATTAAAATCCAACTTGAAACTGTTGAAGCAGAAATTATGCAGCAAACTGGTTGGCAATCAACAGACTTTTGTTGTTGGTTTGAACCCGATGAGGTGTTAGGTCAAAGATTGATTTTATTGAGTACCCTGAGAAATGTCCCTCAAAATTGGAATTTTAGTCAAGCATATTTCAAACCAAAGAATATTTATCATTTGGATCAATTGGTGCTCACAGAAACCGGAAAAGTGAATCGGAAGTTGAGCTATGAAATGCTGAATTTATAAGTTTGTCATTCTCAAGTAAATTGACACAAACAAGCACACAAATCCAACCAATTTGATGATGTTCGCTGTTCTTATTCTCGTTACATAACCCTCAGGCAAACCCAAACTTTTCACCTTTTTGAAAGAAATATAAGTTGTTAAAATCATATATAAAAAGAGCATCGCAAAATACACGAACGTTGGGTCAATATGGTTCTTTTCCAAGAAATTCACGGCGCCACTAAACATGACAATCATGTAAATCACGACGATTGCCGACAAAATAATCACATTGTTTTTTCTAATTTGCGTAAAATCGGAAACCAACAACCCCTTTTCCTCGTTTGTTAACAACTTCAAGCCTTTTTCAGAAATAATCCGAGAAACAATGAAGGACGCAATCATTATCGCAATGCCAAAGATGTGGATGTATGCTAAAAACATGATGTAAAAGTACTTATTTGGTTTAAATATCAGTGATAATACGATAAGAAATCAATGAAATTCGATGGAATATGAAAAAGAAACGGATTGGTTGGGCTCAACAATTTGAATTCCCTCTTTTTCAAAGAGATTTCCGTTAGAATCAATAGAATCAGCCAAACCAGCCCAAGGCTCAATGCAAAAGAAAGGTGCACCTGGTTTTGACCAAAATCCCCAATATTGAAAATCAGAACTACTTACAGTCACCAATTTCTGACCTGAAACGTGTTGCAATGTAACACTGTAAAATGGAGGTTTTTTGAATACAATGGCATCATTCTGAATCAATTCACTATTCAACTGAAGGGTATTCCCGTCAATGACAGGCTCTGAAAGTCCAGTGTAAAGTCCTCCATCAATAAAATGACGATTTGCAATAAAGGGTTGATCAAAAACCAATAGAAAATTTTCGAGTGGTTCATTCAGCGCAAAAGCCGGATGAGCTCCAACTGAACAGGGCATAGTTTCTTGAGAACAATTGGTAATTCTATAGTGAACATCTAAATTGTTGTCAACAAGAATATACGAAATTTCAAAGACAAAATCAAATGGATAACTTTTTCGGGTTTCTTCATTGCTTTTCAGAATGAGGGACACTGAGTTTTCGGTAGAATTAGCCAGTTCAAACTCAAGATTTCGTGCAAACCCATGCTGTAACATTTGAAATGTTTGATTTCCATACTGGTACTGATCGTTTTTAAGTCGACCAACGATTGGAAACAAATTCGGAGAAACGCGATTCCAAAAATTCGTGTCTACAGACCATAAATATGGTTGATTTACAACTGTATTTTGTACCTGTAATAATTCTGCTCCGATTTTTGATATATTGGCAAAAAAATGATTGCTTTTTATCGAAATTTTGTTCATTTTGCGATGATGGAGATTTTACTCCTATTAACGCAAAGATAAATTTTAAAATGTTGAGTCAATCAAAAAAACTGAAAGCACTCGTTATCGACGACGAAATGTCGGGCAGAACCATGATTGAATTTTACATCAAAGAGTATTTATCAGATACCATTGAAGAGATAATATCTGTAGACAGTATCAATGCTGCAATTATTCGACTCACGAATTTTATTCCAGATATCATTTTTTGCGATTATGAATTGAGGGGTGAAGATGGCTTGATGATCGCCAAATTGGTACCAAAGAATATTCCAATTGTTGTGATAACAGCACATTCCCAATACGCCATACAAGCAATCAGAGCGAGTGTTTTTGATTATATTTTAAAACCAATAGACGAAGGTGAATTTCTGAAATTTCGAAATCGATTGATTGACAAGTATCAGCAAAATCTGTTGCAATCAACAGAGGAAAATGGTTCCGGAGAAACATTAATAATCAAAGAAAATGGAGAGAATGTCATTATCAAAATCAGTGACATTGAATATGTTGAAGCGAGTGGTGCATATGCTAGAATCATCACAAAAAACAAGCAATTTGTTTTGTCTAAAACACTGAAAACGCTCGAATCTTCATTGCCAAGTGAATTTCTCAGGGCACATCGATCTTATTTGGTTCCAAAATGGCAAATTAGCAGTTTCACGAGCACTCAAGTATGTTTGAAAAACGGAAAAACCATCAGTTTATCCAAAACTGGAAGAAAACTGTTGTTGGAATCACTTTAATTCTTTTTGCTGTTCCGTTTTTGTTTGGGCAACAGAATTACGGACAAGAATTTGACTTCAAAGATGGACTGCCATCTGAAGTTACCCGTAAAACATTGATTGATTATGAAGGTAGTGTTTGGGTAGGAACCGATGCTGGTGTTGCTGTATTTCCAAAATACGATCCTCGTAAAGTAGGAATTACCAAAATGGTTGGAAGCAGCCAAGTATGGGATATTCTCATCCATAATCAGTTTATTTATTTTGCAACTTACGATTCTGGATTGTTTATTTTTAATTTAACAGATGGCAAATTAGCAAAAAGGTACAACCAAAGAATTATCTCTAAAATAAGGAAATTCAAGGAGATTGATCAAAAAATATACATCCTATCGAACTCTGGTATTTTTCAAATCAACCAACTTTCTTTAACTAAAATTTTGGGAGCGCATCCATTCGCTCGTAACAAAAAATCCTTCCCAACTGAAATTTTTAAATGGAAAGAAACTTTGTATGTTTCATACTTTAGAGATGAACCAATGATTCTCTTTAAGAATGGAAAATGGATACTGGCCAACGATGAACTCTCGCATTTTTTAGATGCCGGTGATGAAAGGTTTAAAACCATTTTTGGAACCATTGAATTTCACGACAAACTTGTTTGCGGAACAGGAGATAGTCGATTCTTTACACTCGATAAAAAAGGAAATTTCAAAACCTACGAATTCACAAACAAGGCCGGCAGCAATTATGTGATTTGGGATATGAAATTGAGTCAAGACCATTTGTACATGGCTGTTGGCAATACTGAGAATTTTGAAAAAGGGTTGTTATTTGAATTCGATGAGAATATGAGTGACAGATTTGTCAAAATGAATGGGCAAAATTATTTTATGTGGTCGATTACTGTTGATCCATTCGACAGAGGGATATGGGGTAGTACCATCAATCATGGGATTTTCTTTTATCCAAATTTTGAGCACAGAGTTAGATTGGATCTTGCCACTAACAAATATTCAGAAACCATTCATTATCAATTATCTTGGATAAATAATTTACTTTTATACAAAAGGCATCATGAATCTCAATGGCAAAAGCTAGAGCATATTGAAAATATTCGAGAGGTACTTGAATTTGAAGGGAAACTCGTGATTGTTTCGGAAGATGGTGTGTATTATTCTAATTTCCCTGAGCGAGGTAAACCCGAATTGATTTTGAAAAATGCTTTCGAAGATGTTTTCATACATAACAATTATTTGTATGCTGTTAATTTCTTTGGGCCAATATGGTCATATCATTTGAGAAATCATGAACAATTGAATCATTTACCTCAAAATTTAGTTAATTTTCATGCTACCGCTGGCAATGAATCTTTTACAATTTTGCATTCTGAAAATCAAGGTTATTTTCTTCTGCAACACGATAGTTTATTCGCACTAAAATTAAACTTGGCAATTGCCAAACGTAATCTAAAATTTTATGTAGCAGGCAAAATGCTTTACATTCATGAAGGTGATTTTCTTTTGTGCTTTGAAATTGACTTCAATAAAAATGAACTCATTGCACAATCTAAAATTGAAATCAAATTGCTTTTTCCCAATACTAAAATTGATTGGATACAAGGAAATGATCTTGGACTTTGGATGGGCAATTCATTGATGGCTCTTCAAATGGGATTTGATGCAGAATATGGAAGTCTAACATTGGTAAAACAATACTATCTGGGTAATTCTAAAGATATTTCATTACCTTTTATTTCAAAAAAATACATCTTCGTTCATCGAGGAGAGTTTATTTCTCGAACTCCCTTGAAAAGTACAGAACAAAGAAAAACATTACACTTCGAAAGTTCATTTGAACCCACATCTAAACGAGATGGATTTAGTTATCCTGTTTTAGAGCAAGGTCAAAACTTTCATTTCAATGTCATTGGCAATGATTATTTGGTTGATCAATATTATTTCTATGGTGTTCATTTAGCAAACGGACAACAAAGGATTTCAAAAAGATATTACACCAATGAATTGGGTGTTTGGTTGAACGGATTGAAAAATGACATCTATCAAATCAACGTTACATTCACCAACAAAAAAATCAATCTTCCTTTAATCATTGAAACACCTTTATTCAGAAGGTCTGAATTTTGGATCTACATGCTAGTGTC
>JACCDX010668088.1_pt1 | contig 14778 bp, 15 predicted proteins | sample 7449681 | NCBI WGS metagenome assembly JACCDX01 (sample SAMN15323450, study PRJNA562643) | freshwater metagenome | isolation source: river surface water | place: USA:Blue River Watershed | collected 2017-08-18
CTGGCGCAGGGCGCCTGGTGCGACCTGGCCGTCATCGTGCAGGCGGGCGCACTGCGCGCGCTGGGCCAGGCCGATGCGGCGCGGGCCGCGCTGGCGCCCTTGCGCGAACGCCTCGCGGCGGGTGCGCCGCCGGCCTACGTCTTCAGGCCCGATCAGTCGGCCTGGTTGTCCGTGCACGAGTTGCCGGCCGTCGAGCAGCGCGCCATGGCGCAACTCGTGCCGTGAAGGCCTTCCTGCGTCGCCTGCAGGCGCCCCAGATCAACGGGCTCAGCGTTGCGCTGGGCGTTGCCGCCACGCACCTGGCCATCGGCGGCCTCTTCGGCGAGACGGCCGGCCTGGCCGCCGTGAGCGGGGCCGTCTGCGCCAGCCTGCCGGACGTGCCCAACCCGCCGCAGCGCGTGCTGTCGCGGGTGCTGCCGGCCGCGCTGGCGGGCGCCGTCGTCACGCTGCTCGTCGGGCTGACCGACGGGTCGCTGGGCGCGACCGTGGCGCTCGTCGCCGTGGTGGGCTTTCTGTCGTTGATGACGCTGGCCTGGGGCGCACGCGCCGGCCCCTTGTCGTTCTCACCCATCCTGGCCATGGTGTTCGCGATGGCCTGGGACCGCACGGCCGGGGCGACGTCGCCTTGGGAGCACGCGGCCTGGGTCGGCGTGGGCGGCGTCGTCTACGCGGGCTGGGCGCGATCGGCGGCGGTGCTGATGCGGCACCGCTTGCGCGAGCTGGCGCTGGCGCAGGCGCTGCAGGCGGCTGCGGCGCGCGTGCGGTCGCGGGCGCAGCGCATCGCGCTGGCCGTCGGGGCCGACGAGGCCCGCATCCGCGCCTCCATCGCCGACGACGTGGTGCTCGCCGACGCGCTGCAAGCCGCGCGCGACCAGGTCTTCGCCGCGCGCCGCTCGCCGCGCAGCCGCAAGCAGACCGACCTGCTGCTCGGGCTGATCGAGCTGCGCGACCTGCTGCTGGCCAGCCGGCTCGATACCGAGTTGCTGGGCCAGGATTTCCCGGGCCGCCAGTGGCGTGCCGCGCTGGCGGACACGCTGCGCCAACTGGCGGATGTGCTGGCGGCGCTGGCCGACACGCTGATGCGGGGCACGCCCTCGCCCGAAATGTCGGCGGCGGCCGGCCGCGAGCAGCTCGCGGCGCGGCTGGCCGACATCCAGCCGCCGCCGGGCGATTCGCGGGCCCACGTCGTCTCGGCGCTGCAGTCGCGGTTGGGCCACATGCTGGACGACGTCGCCGCCATGGTGGCGCGGCAGGCGAGCCCGGCCGATGTCGACAGCGCCTGGACACCGGAGAAGCTCGCGCCTTTCGTGTCGCCCGAGGGCTGGCCGCTGGACGCGCTGAAGCCCCACCTGACGCTGCAGTCGGGCGTGCTGCGGCACGCGCTGCGCTCGGCGCTGGCGCTGTCGCTGGCCTACGCGCTCGGCGCCGCGTTGCCGTGGGCGGCGCACCCGTTCTGGCTCATGCTCAGCGTGGCCGTCGTGTTGCGCGGCACGCTGGACCAGACGCTGGCCCGCCGCAACGGCCGGATCATCGGCACGGTGCAGGGCTGCCTGCTCGTCATGCTGTTGGCGCATGTGCCGTCGACCTGGCTGCTGAGCCTGTGCTTCATCGCCGCGGTGGGAACGGCGCACGCCTACGTGAACCTGCGCTACCAGGTGGCCGCCACGGCCGCCACGTTGATGGCGCTGCTCCAGCCCCTGATGCTGGACCCGGGCAGCAGCCCGGCGATCGGCGAGCGGCTGGCCGACACCTTCATCGGCGCCGGCCTCGCGTGGCTGTTCAGCTTCGTGCTGCCGAGCTGGGAACGCAGTGTCGTGCCGCGGCTGGCGGTGCAGCTGCGCGAAGCCCTGGCGCGCCATGCGGCCAACATGCTGCACTGGATGCCGGGGCCGGAGGTGCAGCTCGCGCAGCGGCTGTCGCGCCAGCAGGCCTACACGGCGCTGGCGGCCTTGGCGGCAGCCGCGCAGCGCACACGCGTGGAGCCCGAACGCGTGCGGCTGCCGGAGGCCGAGATCGAGGCCGCGCTGAGCCATGGCTACCGCCTGATGGCCTTGCTGGGGGCGGTGCAGCAGCTCACGCAGCGGCGCGTCGACCGGCTCGATGCGGCCCGCGTCGAGACCGCGCTGCCGCTGGCGCGCAAGGCCTGCGTGGACGTGCTCAACGGCGAGCCCATGAGCGGCACCGACCCCGCCGAGACGCCCGATGGAGATGCCGGCGCCTGGCCCGAGCACCTGGGCCAGCAAGACTTGACGCCCTGGCTGCTGCGTCGGCTGCGGCTGTGCCGGCACGAGTCGCGCGAGGTCTTCGTCGCGCTGGATAGGCTTCAGCCGCGCTGAGCTATTGATCGCGCGGTCTAATGCAAGGCGAGAGTGATCGCGCCATGTGCGCAGGAGTAAAGACATGCCCATCCAAACCCGTGCTGCCGTTGCCTGGAAGGCCGGCGCCCCGCTGACCATCGAGACCCTGGACCTGGAGGGGCCGCGCGATGGCGAGGTGTTGGTGGAGGTGAAGGCCACCGGCATCTGCCATACCGATGAATACACGCTGTCGGGCGCCGACCCCGAAGGCCTGTTCCCGGCCGTGCTGGGCCACGAGGGCGCGGGTGTGGTGCTGGAGAGCAAGGTGCCGTGGCTCAAGCCCGGTGACCACGTGATCCCGCTCTACACGCCGGAATGCCGCGAGTGCAAGTTCTGCCTGAGCCGCAAGACCAACCTGTGCCAGGCCATCCGCTCCACGCAGGGCAAGGGCCTGATGCCCAACGGCACGTCGCGCTTCTCGCTGAACGGCGAGCCCGTCTTCCACTACATGGGCACCAGCACGTTCTCCAACCACATCGTCGTGCCGGGCATCGCGCTGGCCAAGATCCGGCCCGACGCGCCGTTCGACAAGGTCTGCTACATCGGCTGCGGCGTGACCACCGGCGTGGGGGCCGTGCTGTTCTCGGCCAAGGTGGAGGCGGGCGCGAACGTCGTCGTCTTCGGGCTCGGCGGCATCGGGCTGAACGTCATCCAGGGCGCGAAGATGGTGGGCGCCAACAAGATCATCGGCGTGGACATCAACCCCGCGCGCGAGGCGATGGCGCGCAAGTTCGGCATGACCGACTTCGTGAACCCCAAGGACGTCGGCAACGTCGTCGACCACATCGTGCAGCTGACCGACGGCGGCGCGGACTACTCCTTCGAATGCGTGGGCAACGTGCAGCTCATGCGCCAGGCGCTGGAGTGCACGCACAAGGGTTGGGGCCGTTCCATCATCATCGGCGTGGCGCCGGCGGGTGCCGAGATCAGCACGCGGCCGTTCCAGCTGGTCACCGGCCGCCACTGGGAGGGCAGCGCCTTCGGCGGCGCGCGCGGTCGCACCGATGTGCCCAAGATCGTCGACTGGTACATGGAAGGCAAGCTCAACATCGACGAGCTGATCACGCACAAGCTCAAGCTCGAGCAGATCAACGAGGGCTTCGAGCTGATGCGCCGCGGCGAATCCATCCGCGCCGTCGTCGAGTTCTGACCTGACGGCATGCCGGCGCGGCTGCCGCAGCCTCGCCGGCAATGTTGCTTTGCAATTCATGTGGGAACACACAATCGCCAAGCCGCGCCGTGTTCCCTAAGCTGACGTCGAAGCCAGTTCCACCCGCAGAACTGTTCCGAGACGCGCATGAACACCTCCCTCTCCCCACGCCAACCCTTCTACAAGTCGCTGTACCTCCAGGTCATCGGCGCCATCATCATCGGTGTGCTGGTGGGCCATTTCTGGCCCCAGGCCGGCGAAGCCCTGAAGCCGCTGGGTGACGGGTTCATCAAGCTCATCAAGATGATCATTGCGCCGATCATCTTCTGCACCGTGGTGGTGGGCATCGCCGGCATGGAAGACATGAAGAGCGTCGGCAAGACGGGCGGCTACGCGCTGCTGTACTTCGAGGTCGTGTCCACGGTGGCGCTGATCGTCGGCCTGGTCGTCGTCAACGTGCTGGAGCCGGGCGTCGGCATGCATGTCGACCCCGCCACGCTCGACACCAAGGGCATCGCGGCCTACACCGGCCCGGGCAAGATGCAGAGCACGGTGGACTTCCTGCTGGCCATCATCCCGACGACCGTCGTCGACGCCTTCGCCAAGGGCGAGATGCTGCAGGTGCTGCTGTTCTCGCTGCTGTTCGGCTTCGCGCTGCACCGTTTCGGCGGCCGCGGCACGCCGCTGTTCGACGGCATCGAGAAGCTCTCCCATGTGCTGTTCGCCATCGTCGGCATGATCATGAAGCTGGCCCCCATCGGCGCCTTCGGCGCGATGGCCTTCACGATCGGCAAGTACGGCGTCGGCTCGCTGCTGTCGCTGGCCAAGCTGATGGGGGCGTTCTACGCCACCTGCTTCTTCTTCGTGTTCGTCGTGCTGGGCTTCATCACGCGGCTGCATGGCTTCTCGGTGTGGAAGTTCGTCAAGTACATCCGCGAGGAGTTGCTGATCGTGCTGGGCACGTCGTCCAGCGAGTCGGTGCTGCCGCGCATGATGGCCAAGCTGGAGAACCTGGGCGTGCGCAAGTCGACCGTGGGCCTGGTCATCCCGACCGGCTATTCGTTCAACCTCGACGGCACGTCGATCTACCTGACCATGGCGGCCGTCTTCATCGCGCAGGCCACCGACACGCCGATGACGCTGACGCAGCAGCTCACGCTGCTGGCCGTGCTGTTGCTGACGTCCAAGGGCGCCGCCGGCGTGACGGGCAGCGGCTTCATCGTGCTGGCGGCCACGCTGTCGGCCGTGGGGCATGTGCCGGTGGCGGGCCTGGCGCTGATTTTGGGCATCGACCGCTTCATGTCCGAGGCCCGCGCGCTGACCAATCTGGTCGGCAACGGCGTCGCGACGGTCGTGGTGGGCAAGTGGACGGGCGAGCTGGATGCCGAGCGCCTGCACGCCGTGCTGGACGGTGGCGCGGTGCCAGCGCCGGCATCGACGCCTGTCGGCGTCGCCGATACTGCGCAGCCCTCCATGGCCACCACCCATCAATAAGGATTTGCGGATGGAACTGTTGTCGGAACACCGCAGCTTCGGCGGCACCCAGCGCTTCCTCCGCCACGACTCGGCCGAGATCGGCCTGCCCATGCGCTTCGCGCTCTACGTGCCGCCGCAGCCGCGGGCGTTGCTGGTGTTTCTCGCCGGGCTGACCTGCACGGAAGAGACCTTCACGATGAAGGCCGGCGCCCAGCGCCTGGCCAGCGAACTGGGCCTGGCCCTGCTGATGCCCGACACCAGCCCGCGCGGTGCCGGTGTGCCGGGCGAGGCTGACGCCTGGGACTTCGGCGTCGGCGCGGGCTTCTACCTCGACGCGACGCGTGAGCCCTGGGCCCGGCACTGGCGCATGGAGAGTTACCTCGTCAACGAGCTGATCCCGCTGGCGCAGCGCGAGACGGGCCTGGCCAGGACGGGGCTGTTCGGCCACTCCATGGGCGGCCACGGCGCGCTGACGCTGGCGCTGCGCCACCCGGGGCGCTTCCAGTCGCTGTCGGCCTTCGCGCCCATCGCCGCGCCGACGCAGTGCCCGTGGGGGCACAAGGCCTTCACCGGCTACCTGGGCGAGAACCGCGACGCCTGGGCGGCGCATGACGCCAGCTTGTTGATGCGTCAGCAGACGGCTGCACCGTATCCCGGCGGCATCCTGGTCGACCAGGGGCTGGCCGACAAGTTCCTGCCCGAGCAGCTGTACCCGGACGCCTTCGAGGCCGCCTGCGCCGCCGTCGGCCAGCCGCTCACGCTGCGCCGGCACGAGGGCTACGACCACGGCTACTACTTCATCGCCAGCGTCGTCGACGACCACCTGCGCCACCACGCCGAACGGTTGATCTGAGTCGGCAGGGGACAATGCCGATATGGCTGTCCTCTCCCTCACCAACGCCCACCTCGCCTTCGGGCATGTTCCGCTGCTCGACGGCGCCGGCTTTTCGCTGGAGGTCGGCGAGCGCGTCGGCCTCATCGGCCGCAACGGCACCGGCAAGTCCTCGCTGCTGAAGATCCTCGCCGGCCTCGAGAAGCTCGACGACGGCCTGCTGCAGCAGCAACAAGGCCTCACCAACGTCTACGTGCCGCAGGAGCCCGAGCTGCGTGGCGACGCGACCATCTTCGACGTCGTCAGCGAGGGCGTGGCCGAGGCCAAGGCGCTGCGCGAGCGCTACGAGCGCCACGACGAGAACGACGACCTGGCCTGGGTGCAGGAGCGCATCGAACACATCGGTGCGTGGAACTGGGAGCAGCGCGTCGACGAGACGCTGCATCGCCTGGGCCTGGACGGCTCGCGGCTGGTGGGCAGCTTGTCCGGCGGCCTGAAGAAGCGCGTGGCGCTGGGCCGCGCGCTGGTGGCCCAGCCCGATGTGCTGCTGCTGGACGAACCCACCAACCACCTGGACCTGGACGCGATCAGCTGGCTCGAAGGCCTGCTGAACGACTTCAAGGGTTCGCTGCTGCTGATCACCCACGACCGGCAGTTCCTCGACAACGTGGCCAACCGCATCGTCGAGCTGGACCGCGGCCAGCTGCGTGGCTACCCCGGCAACTACGCCGCCTTCCAGGCCGCCAAGGCCTACGAGCTGGAGAACGAGGCGCTGGCCAACGCCCGCTTCGACAAGCTGCTGGCGCAGGAAGAGGTGTGGATCCGCAAGGGCGTGGAAGCGCGCCGCACCCGCTCCGTGGCGCGCGTGCAGCGGCTGCAGGAGATGCGGCTGCAGCACGCCGCGCGCCGCGATGTGCAGGGCAAGGTGCGGCTGGACATCGACACCGGCAGCGCCAGCGGCAAGATCGTCGCGGAGCTGGAGGATGTGGGGAAGAGCTACGGCGACCGCCCGATCGTGCGTGGCTTCACGAGCACCATCCTGCGTGGCGACAAGGTCGGTCTGATCGGCCCCAACGGTGCCGGCAAGACGACGCTGTTGAAGATGATCCTCGGCGAGCTGCCGCCCGACAGCGGCACGGTGCGCCTGGGCTCACGGCTGACGGTGGCCTACTTCGACCAGATGCGTGACACGCTGAACCTCGACGCCACGCTGGCCGACACCATCAGCCCCGGCTCGGAGTGGATCGAGATCGGCACGCAGAAGAAGCACGTGAAGAGCTATCTCGGCGACTTCCTGTTCTCGCCGGCACGCGCCAACTCGCCGGTGCGCACGCTGTCGGGTGGCGAGCGCAACCGCCTGCTGCTGGCGCGGCTGTTTGCGCGGCCGGCCAACGTGCTGGTGCTGGACGAGCCGACCAACGACCTCGACATCGAGACGCTGGAGCTGCTGGAAGAGCTGCTGGCCGAGTACGACGGCACGGTCTTCCTCGTCAGCCACGACCGCCGCTTCCTGGACAACGTCGTCACGTCGACCATCGTCTACGAGGGCGACGCGCGCTGGCGCGAGTACGAAGGCAGCGTGCAGGACTGGCTGACGCAGTCCAAGCGCGCCGCTGCACTGCAGGCCCAGGCCGCCCCCAAGGCTGCACCGACGCCACCGCCGGCGCCGGCGCCCGCGCCGGTCGTCGCCACCAAGCGCAAGCTCAGCTACAAGGAGCAGCGTGAGCTCGACGAGATCCCCAAGCAGATCGCCGCGCTGGAGGCCGAGCAGACGCAGCTGAATGCCTTGATCGCCGGCAGTGAGCTCTACACGCAGGGCGCCAAGCGCATCGCCGAAGTCACCGATCGCGCGGCGGAGATCGACACCGAGCTGCTGGCGCTGATGGAGCGCTGGGAAGTGCTGGAAGCCAAATGACGGCGCTGCAGCAGGAGTGGCTGGCGCTGCAGGGGCAGCATGAGCGCTACGAGGTGCTGGCGGTGGGCGTGAAGCTCGCGGCGTTCGCCATCACGCTGTGCGCCGCCGCGCCCTGGCCCTTGCTGCCGCTGCTGGCCCTGCTGTGGTTGCAGGAGGGCGTGCTCAAGACCTTCCAGGCGCGCCTGGGCCAGCGGCTGCTGGCCATCGAGCCGGCGCTGAAGTCGGGCGCCGACGCTGCCGCGATGCAACTGCACAGTGACTGGGCCGCGCACCGCCCGCGCGGCCTGGCGTTGCTGGCCGGCTATCTGCGCAGCGCGCTGCGGCCCACGGTGGCGCTGCCGTATCCGCTGCTGATGGCCATCGCCTGCTGGCGCTGAGGCCGGCGGCTGAAGCAGGCCTCAGACCCGCTGCAGTTCGTGCAGCGGAATCAGCGCCGCCACGCCCTTGAGCTGCACGACGGTTTCGCCGGGGCGATGCACCACGTACTGGACCACATGGCGCTCGCCCTTGTAGCGAACGGCGTCGCCGGGCTTGATGATGGGCTGCGGCGGCGTGGCGGGCACGACCACCCGTGGCGCGGCGCGTGCTGCGTCGCGCGGTGAAGCCGGCGCGTCCTTGGCCAGCGTCTCCAGCGAGCGCAGCACCTGCGTCTTGAGCTGGTCGGCGGTGAACGGCTTCTTCAGCAGGAAGTGCGCGCCGTGGGCCTGGGCCTGCTGCTCGTGCTCGGGCGTCACCTCGAAGCTCAGCAGCGCCAGCTGCAGGCGTGGTTGCGCTTCCTTCAGGCGCTGGAACAGCTTCAGGCCGTTCAGCGGCGTCTTCGGAAACCAGTCGGTGATGAGGAAGTCGGGCTTGAAGACCAGGCCTTGCGCGAGCCCGCCCTCCGTGTCGCTGCAACACAGGATGGCGTCGGGCGCAAAGCCTTGGCTCTGCAGCAATTGACGGGCGAAGGTCTGGACGCCGGCAAGCGGGTCGACGACGAGGAATTTGAGGGGGGTGGGCATGTCACCTTCGGTGCCGCGGCCGATCGCGGCGCCGAAGGTCGCGGATTTTGCGGGCTGCGCCGAAGCGGACAGGTAACAACAGGCCCGGAGCCGAGAACTATTCGTCAGCGTTGAAGCCGGTCGATGTCAACGCGCATGCCGGTCTGCGTACGGCTGAGCTAGGGACCCAAGGGTTCTCCCTGATCGCTGGTCAGTTCGTGAATGCAGTTACCGATGGTTTCTCGCTGCGGCCCGGCGAAGCGGCGGCTGAGGCTTGCCGGCTGACGCGGCGGTCAGGCCGTCTTCAGGAATTCGCATGGGTGCATCAGGGCAGGCAGGCCTCGGGGCGGGCGGCGGCCACGGGGCGCAGCATCGGCTGGTACAGCCCCTGGGCCTCGCCTTCGGCCACGAAACCCAGGCGTTCGTAGAGCCGCCGGGCGGGGTTGTGCACCTCCACCTGGATGCCTAGCGCCCGGCCGCTGGCGGCGGCCTCTTCGGCGAGGTTGAGCAGGCAGCTTGTGCCCAGGCCTTGGTCACGGAAGGTCGGCAGCAGCGAGATGTCCAGCACGTGCAGCCGGTCGGCGCGGCTGTCCACCCAGAGCCGGCCAGCCACGATGCCCTCCACGAGAATGAGCTGGCACAGCGACTGCGGGTAATGTCGCCGGTAGTGCTGCTGCTGGGCCCGGTGCTGCTGCGCGACGAAGGCGTCGCACTGCGCGCGCGGCCAGCCGGTCAGCGCGAGTTCCTCGGCGCGCGTGCTGGCGTAGATGGCCAGCTGCCAGGCGTCGTCGTCAGGTGCCGTCGGGCGCAGCTGGTAGTCCATCGTTCGGCTGGTACCGGTCAGCCACGTGGCGGGAAGATGCCCTGCAGCGCAATGCAGAACGGCACGGCCAGACAGGGCTGACGGTTCTCGTGCGCCTGCCCGCCACCCGCCGTGCCGAGCGATGCTGGCGCCATCGGCGCAGCCAGGCCGGGCGTGCGATAGACATTGCCGCCGCCACTGGCCGTGGGCGACATCAGCGCGGCGGTCGGGCTGGTCGAGGCCGGCGTGGCGCCGGCCATCAGGTTGTGGCTGTGACTGGGCATCTCCTGTGGCTGCAGCGTCACCTCCGGCACGCCGACGGTTTCCCCGAGTGCGCGATCGCTGAGGCCAGGCCCCTGGCCGGTGCCCATGGCGTAGTCGCCGCGCAGGTCGGGCAGCGCGAAGTTGGACACGCCGTTGCCGCCGTAGTACGTGCCGAGCAGTGCGAAGAGGGCGGTGTTCTGGCTGATCGGCATCAGCTGGCCATCGCAGCGCGCCCAGCCCTTGGGCGCGAAGGTGTAGGGCATGACGCGGATCTCGGCGACGAAGGGGTCAGACATGCCGTGCTCCTCAGGTGGGGGAAGGGAAGATGCCGTACAGCGCGATGATGTAGTTGACGGTCAGCGTGGGCGCCATGTTCTCGTGGGGTTGCGCGTTGCCCCAGGCGGTGTCGATGGCGCCGCTGGCCATGGCGGTGGAGGCCGGGCCCGGGCCGTAGCTGGCTGCGCTGGTGGTGGCCAGCACGTTGCCCCCGGGTGTGGGGACGCTCGCGGGCGCCGTGCTGGCATGCAGGGTGTGGCTGTGCAGCGGCGTCTGGTTGGTCAGCAAGGTCACGCGCTCGAAGCCACCCGTCTCGCCCAGGGGGCGTGGTGACAGCCCCGGCCCCTGCCCCTGGTGCACGGGGACGCGGCCGCGCAGGTCGGGCAGCGCGAAGCTGCTCACCCCGTCGCCGCCATAGGTGGTGCCGATCAGCGTGTACAGCGTCTCGTTGTCGGAGATGGCGATCAGCTGCCCCTGGCACAGCGCCCAGCCAGACGGGGCGAAGTTGCCGGCGAAGAGGCGGATTTCGCCCACATAGGGTTGCGACATATCGATCTCCTCGTGTCAGTCGCGGCTGGGGAAGATGCCGACCAGCGCGATGGCCCAGCTCAGCACCTGGTACGGCTGCATGTTCGGATGGGGCTGGCCGCCCGCGTTCAAGGCGACAGAGCCGGCATCCATCGGCGTGTCGTTGCCCGCTGGGGCATAGCGGTCCATGCCGCCGCGGCCCTTGGCGGCCGGCGCAGCGCCGTCGGGGTTGCTGGCGCTGGCGACGTCGCCGGTGGCGATCAGGTGGTGCGTGTGCCCGGGCATCTGGTTGGCATTCAGCGTGACCGCCTCGGTCCCGGCGGCGGCGCCCTGCGGCAGCGCGTCGCTCATGTGCAGTGCCGTGCGGCCGCGCAGGTCGGGCAGCATGAAGGTGGTCTGCCCGTTGCCGCCGTAGGTGGTGCCCAGCAGCGCGAAGAGCGCCTGGTTTTGCTGGATGGACAGCACCTGCCCGTTGCACAGCGCCCAGCCCTTGGGCGGGTTGGCGAAGCTCATCAGCCGGAGTTCGCCGAGGTAGGGAGTGGACATGGCGTGTTCCTTTGGGGCCGGTTGTGGCGGCGGTGCCGGGCACCGTGTGGCGGTCGGCTCAGCCGAAGACAGCTTCGTACTGCAGGCCGGTCGCGGTGCGGGCGACCGGCACGAGGAAGAGCTCCAGGCTGCCCAGTTGCGCGTGGTCGAGCCGGTAGGTGCGCTGCGGCAGGAGCGGCTCGGGTGCGGCTTCGAAGAGCAGGCTGAATGCGGGGGCGCTCAGGGGCCGAGTGGGCAGCGGGTGATGGCTCGCGCGCGCGTCCAGCAGGCGGGCGGTGGCGGGCACCGCGCCGCCGGTGTGCAGCATGAAATCGCTGCCGATCAGCGGCTGGAAGTCCGCGAGCGTGAGCGCATCGTCAGCCACGCCGGCGGCGCGCCAGTCCGGCACCCAGCGCGGCGGTCATGAACAGCGCCAGCGTGGCCGGCTCCGGCAGCGGGTTGCCCGGGCCACCCGGGTTGGTGCTGCTGTCCCGCGTGACGAGGTCGATGCGGAAATCGGCGTGATCGAAGCTGCTCCCCTTGCCGCGGCTGACGAACAGGATGTCGTCAAGATTCAGGCTCAGCGTGTCGGCGTCGATGAGGTGAACCAGGCTGGTGGCCGACGGGCCGAGCAGCCCGACGAAGCCGCTGTCGGCATAGCCATCGAAGACCGACACATTGAAGCCGACGATGGTCTTGCCGGCGATGCTCAGGCCGTCGAACTCGTAACGGGCATGCTCGCCGCCGCTGCCGAGGTAGCCGGTCGTCGGCGACGGGCCGATGTCATAGCCTGCGTAGCTGCGCACGCGGATGGACTCGCCGACGAAGGTGACCTCCTCGCTGGCCAGCATCCAGGTGCCGGTGATGGGGCCGGGCGCGCCGGCCTGAAGGCCCGTGGCCAGGTTGGCGACGCTGACCGTCTGCTGCTCGCTGATCGCACCGGGGATGCCGACAACGCCGCCGGGGGCGATCAACTTGACGACGATGTCGCTCTGGAAGCCGGCCCGGGCCGACAGCGAGCTCAGCGCCAGCAGGGTGGCGGCAGCGGCAAGCAACAGGCGACGGACGGGGGATGCAGTGGCGGGCATGAGGCGCTCCCAGGTGTTGACCGAGGCGCCAGTGGACGCGCCGCCACCGCGATGCACCAGTGCCGTGCCCCACGGATGAGGGGGAAAAACCTAGGGAGTCGTCATCGTGCCGCGGATGTCGTCCGCGCAGGCGCGCAACTGACGCCAGAACGCCGGATCGAGCGACGTGGCCAGGTTGATGCGCATCAGCGAGCCGGGGCGGCGTGTGGCGCTGAACAGGGCGCCCGGCGCGGTCAGCCAGCCGGCGTCCAGCAGCGGCTGGGCCAGGCGCTCGGTGTCCACGCCCACGTCCAGCCAGCCGAACAGGCCGTCGGGCGGTGCAGCCCAGGTGAAGCCGTGGCGCGTGGCCAGCGTCGCAACGCGCTGCCGCGCCTGGGCCAGCCGCTCGCGCAGGCGCTGCGCGTGCCGGCGCAGCCGGCCCTGCTCCAGGCACAGCGCGACCGCGCGCTCCATGACGGGTGAGCTGGTCAGCCCGTCCAGCAGCTTGATGTCGGTCAGCGCGACGAGCCGTTCGGGGCTGGTCGCGAGATAGCCGACGCGCCAGGCCGGCGTCAGCACCTTGGAGAAGCCGCTGACGTAGATGACTCGGCGCAGGCCGTCGAGTGCGGCCAGCCGGGGCTGGTGCTCGGGTGCGAGGAAGCCGTAGCTGTCGTCTTCGAAGATCAGGAAGTCGTGTTCGTCCGCCAGACGCAGCAGCCGGTGCGCGGTGGCCAGGTCCAGGCTGTGGCCCGTTGGGTTGTGCAGCACCGGCACCGTCAGGTAGGCGCGCGGCGCGTGGGCGGCTGCCAGCGCGGCGAGGGTGTCCAGGTCCGGCCCGTGGGCGCTGCGCGGCACGGGCAGCAGCCGGATGCCGGCCCGGCTCAGCCGCGCGAAGAGGATGGCCCAGCCGGGGTCGTCCACCAGCACCGCATCGCCCGGCTGCAGCTGCGTGCGGATCAGCAGGTCCAGCGCGTGCGTGGCGCCGTGCGTGGTGAGGATCTGGGCGGGCTCCGCATGGATGCCCAGGTCCGCCAGGCGCTGTGACAGTGCCGCGCGCAGCCGGGCGTCGCCGCTGGGGTCGCCGTAGCTGACCTGCAGACCGTGCGAATCGGCCTGGTTGAGGCGCCGCAGCGCCGACTGCAGCAGCACGGGGTCGAGCCAGTCGGCGGGCAGCGTGCCCAGGCCCGGCGAGCGCGCGGCGTCGGCCTCGAACATGCCGCGGATCAGCGCGGTGGCGTCCACCGGCGCCTGGCGCGTGGCGGTGGCCTGTGGCGGCGCGCTGCGCGTGGCGGCGGGGCGTGTCTCGCGCACAAAGAAGCCGCGCTGGCGGCGCGCCTCCAGCAGCCCGGCGGCCTGCAGCTGGTCGTAGGCCGCCACGACGGTGTGCGGGCTGACGCCGTGCTGGCGTGCGCAGTCGCGCACCGAGGGCAGGCGGGCGCCCGGCAGCAGCAGCCGTTCGCGGATGCGCTGGGCATAGCGTTCGGCGAGCTGCCCGGCAAGCGGCTGGCTGGCGCCGCGTTGCAGCGGTGCGGGTGTACCGGTCGGCATGGCAGTACAGAATCGGTCTGTGATGTGGTCGACTGTACCGGTTCTGTATCGGTTGCCGTCCCTAGACTGGCCTCATGCCAGCGATCTCCACAACGACTTCCTCCGACGCCACGCGCGGCCTGCTGCTCGGGCTGGCCGGCGTCGCCATGTTTGCGCTCAGCCTGCCGATGACGCGGCTGGCGGGCGGCTCCGTCGAGGCGCCGCAGCTGGCGCCGGCCTTCGTGGCCTTTGGGCGGGCCGTGGTGGCCGGCGTGCTGTCGCTGCTCTATCTCGCAGTCACCGGGGCGCGCTGGCCGCGCGGTGGCGAATGGCGCTTGCTGGCGCTGACGGCGGGCGGCGTGGTGTTCGGCTGGCCGCTGCTGTCGGGGCTGGCCGTGCGCCAGGTGGATGCCGTGCATGCTGCCGTCATCTCGGGCGTGCTGCCGTTGGCCACGGCGGTCATCGCTGCACTGTCGCTGCGCCAGCGGCCCAGTGCGGCGTTCTGGGCATGCGCGCTGGCCGGTCTCGCGCTGGTGGTGGGGTTTGCGGCCTGGCGCGGCGCCGGTGGGCTGGAGCTGGCCGATGGCCTGTTGCTGGGGGCCGTGGTGTGCGCGTCGGCGGGCTATGTCAGCGGCGCGCGGCTGACGGTGGGCGCGCCCGCTCCAGGGGGGGCCGCATCGGGCGGAGCGCGTGGCGGCGCGGGCTTGTCGGCGGAGCAGGTGATCTGCTGGGTGCTCGTGATCAGCCTGCCGGCGACGCTGCCGCTGGCCATCGCCACACGCCCGGTGGCGCCGGTTGCGGCGTCGGCGTGGCTGGGCTTTGCCTATGTGTCGCTGTTCTCGATGTGGATCGGCTTCTTTGCCTGGTATCGCGGCCTCGCGCTGGGCGGCACGCTGCGGGTCAGCCAGGTACAGGTGCTGCAACCGTTTCTTTCGATGCTGCTGGCGGTGCTGCTGCTGGGCGAGCGGCTGGATGCGATGACGCTGGTCTTCGCCGCGGCCGTGCTCGCGGTGGTGTGGGTGGGCAAGCGGCAGCCCGTCGATGTGCGGAGGTCGGCATGAGCGAGCACTTCACCACGC
>JACCDX010645410.1_pt1 | contig 14777 bp, 16 predicted proteins | sample 7449681 | NCBI WGS metagenome assembly JACCDX01 (sample SAMN15323450, study PRJNA562643) | freshwater metagenome | isolation source: river surface water | place: USA:Blue River Watershed | collected 2017-08-18
CATGACAAACCAGGGCAGCAGATTTCACGCGAGGCATTCCGTATGTTTCTGAAAGATGTGTTGGGAGACCCCACATCCCCCGCATTCGGAAAATGCTGGCAGTTCTATACAGAGGCGCAGAAAGCCCGCCTTAGCGAACAGGAAAAAGCCTTGGTCTGTACGGCCACACTGCATCCAGAGGAAGTCAAGGCGGCCCTGGATATGACTATGGAATCCGATAAAAAACTGTACGAAGGATATCGGAAGCAGTTTAATCAGAAATTTAATACATAGGCTTTTAACAAATGATTGTATTTCCTACATTGGATATCGAATGTAGGAAATACAGGGGTCATGGCCTAATCTCATATTAGGCAGCAACCATTGCTGCCACCGGTGGTCCTGCTGCTGCGGCAACCCCAGTGGACTTCAGGTATCCGCGGACTGTGTCTGGGACGAGGGAACCGTCCACGCGGCGTTTCCAGTTTTCACAGGAGAACTCCCATGTATCAGGGTTGTATTCGGTGAAGGCCCCGCGTACCTGGGCGTACTCTAAAGATTCCTTGGGAATGCAGGTTTCATTGATGCGAGTACACAGGGAAATGGGAACACCATTCAAGTCAGGTACTTTGTAATAGTTTGCCTCCCGTTCTCCCAGTTTGTATTCGACTTTTTGGAGGACGGGGCGGCCGGTAGCATCGGTGGGGCATGTTGCGTTTTCGGCGGATGCCAGGGCATCGCAGCGTTGTTCGCCGGAACGCAGAGTTCCCTTCATGATGCAATACTTCTGTTTATCGGCCATGTCGGTTGTGGAGCATCCGTATCCCTGTCCTTTGATGACAATGGGGTTCTGGCAGCATTTGGCGGCTTCGGTGGATTCCTCGGCATAATAGGGAAGCGAAGGGGGGCAGAATGTACTGTTGGTCGCCGCAGTTTCCACCTGTAAATCGCTGCAGAGTGGCAGCCTTATTTGCGGATTTCTGGGATCCGCGACATTGGCCGCGAGCGAACAGATGCCCTCTGCCAAACGACTCCCACATTGATGGGTGTAGGGATTCACATCCCCTTTGCAACACAGGGAATCCCCTGCCGGTGAATGAAACGCCTTGTATCCTACAGGACACCGTAGTAGTTTTTTGAATTCTTGTTGGTACACGGATGCAGCGGGACCACGTGTTTGAAATCCTTCTTTTTGCCGAAGAAGGCCAACGATGGCTAGCAGAAGAATGCCTGCCAGCAACGCACCAAAGATCCAAACAGCCTTCTCCATTTGATGAGGGGCCAGGAATTATACGGCAGTAGCAACAGGAACCTTCACTGTGGCAGCAGCAACCGCTTTTTCCACTACTTTCTTACAGGGTTCGGGTATAAGTTTCCGCAACGTCCTTTCGGCGAAATTAGTTGCCTGTTGGAAACCGGCGGAGGAATAGAGTTGCAGAGTATCCAAATAGTTTGTTTCGGTTTTTCGGAAGACCCACACAACTGCAAAGGCTGCCACGACAATGCCAATGACAACACCGAGTACAATTCCCAAAATGGTTTCCAAATCGGAGCCTTGTAAGGTTACGGTCGGTTCTTCAAATCCGCCACTGAAATCCGCGGCCTTTTCCAACTCCTTGTCAAGCGTGGTATCCCCTTTCCGTTCTTTGCCACCCACATAGATGATGTTGCCCGAAATATCACGGGTTCGATCCAGGGGACGACACTTGACTTGGGCGGTTTCCACGTATCCATTGGCAACCGACTTCTTGGCCGACCCCATTTTTTCAATGGCGGGGACGAAGGAAAGCAGCTTAAGACGCTCCGAATCCACGACTTTCGCCTGGACCCGCGTAGGCAGGTTGGGAATCCCATTGCGAAGTCGCGTCAAATCGGCGGGACGGATGTTGGCATGCTGGATCGCTACCAAATACGTTATTTTCTTGTTGGAGTTGCAGTCGCGTATATCTTTTCCCACATATTCCAGGAAACCAGTGGACGCCTGCCAAAGTGAGGAAAAGCCAGGTTTACTACGGACAATCTGGCCGAGTGCGGCAAAATAATCGCTTCCTACACCTGTCCCTGTGGCAACCGGAATCACCATGCAATAAAACTCACGGGGATTTCGATCGCTTTTAAAGTACACGTATAATTCACAGGCTGTTTCAATAGTTGTAGTATTAGAAACGAATTGATGTCCGCGATTCAAGAAGAGACGGGTTTCATTCCAAGTATGGGGGACACCCTTGGCAACCAGGGTGTTGGTGGTGGACCCGCCCACCAGGTAGCCGGCCGCAAAGGCGGTCAGGGCATCGGTTCCGGCAACCTGTGCAGATATCTGGTATGTATCAGAGAGTGTTTGATTCGACCGGATGATGGCAAGGTTTGCCTCGGTTAAGCTCAATGGCATGTCCGCACATGCTATGGAACTCATATTCTGAAAAGGACAGAGACTTACGAATGAGTTTAGGGAACCCATGAAGAATTAGAGTACACCAGGGAGGTACCGCGGTGTCGAATAGCGATACACGTTGGCAATGTAGCTTTGTCCGAGTATGGGAACAGCAACGGAATCTCCGTCGGTTATTTCCTGACATCCATTGTCATCGTCGCATTTGCGACGCTGGAATTCCACGGGAACCTGTACGGGGTTCATTCCGTCGGTGCGTGTATAGTAATTCCAGCGATCACGGTTGGTCGCAGCCTTGCGGCCAAAGAGGGGAAGGATGGTGCGTGTAGGACTTGCAGAGGTTTCGGATCCACCGGGTGCAGTTAATACACCGATTTGCTGAAACTGTTCGGGAACTCCGCGGGTTGCAACATTGATGGGAACCGCCCCTATTCCAGGGGGCAGGGGAGGACTGTTGGCAAAATCGACCGGTGTATCATAGGATCGTTCGGGTGCAAGCGGGGAGAACCGCGGATCCGCCTGTTGGGGCATGGTAGGCATGGAGACAGAGATGGCCGGCGGAGCAGGAGAGGGAACTACGACGACTGTGGGTTTTGCAGGAGTGCAGTGTTGATAGGCCAGATAGGCCAGAATACCTAGAAGAAGTAGGGCAAATACGACAGTGGTTGTATCCATGCACCATACACCAGGGGGGCATGTTGCCTGGATGGCACCGCCGAGCATGCGGGCAATCCTTCCTACGCGTTTTTTAGCAGCCATTCTACTGTGGGCTTTGTTTACGCAGTTGATGGCGGGCCAATTCAACCGGATTCATCGTTGCCAGTTGAATGCGTTCTTTCCATGTAGGAATATCGAGAAGCGTAGAACTCAGACGTTGAATAGGACCCTTGACGGATTGGACGAGATGAAACGCGAACTCATCGGGTTTCATGGCATCCAGGGGTGCATCTTCGAATGATTCGGTGGTAGGACGCAGCAGGTGTAGGACTGTGACAACAATCGCGACACCAACAACTATGAGAAGAATCCGTTTCATTTTAATTTAGTGTGGGATTAGAGGAACCGAAATAGGACTGGAACATCTCCATCATCTGTTTGCCATCCTGGATCAGCGGCTTGAGTGTCTGCAGGGTTCCCATTAGCTGTTTCTGGGTTTCCATGAGTTCCTGTGTGTCTTTTGTCATGGCGGCAATCTGTTCGGGCTTCAGGGACTTGTAGGCATTCATGAAGGTGGTCCCTGCATCCAGATGAAACTCCTTGTCATCCCCTTCGGTTGCGGGGAGTTTGTACTTTTTGCCAAGTTCAAACATTTCCGCGGGACGATCCGCATGATCGGGAGGTGGAACCTTCTTTGCCTTGGGCTTTTTGGGGGCAGGTTTCACTTCCTTCTCTTCCTCCTCCTCTACAAATCCCTCCTCTTCCTCCTCCTTTGGCAGGTCTTGGAATCCCTCGTGGTGAGGTTTTGTAAAAAAATATACCGCAAATGCCATGATGGCACCGGCCAGTATGGAGCCTGCCAGATCTCCCACACTGAACGCATACAGAATCATGGAAATACCGAGGCCCAAGACAATGTGATGAGTTGCACGGAGATACATGAGAATAAATCCTGCTAGCACAAAAACACCCACTGCGCCATACACAGTTTTTGTCTCGTTTTTCGAGATAAATCGCACCATTTCTACATTACAATCCGATCTTTTTTACAACCATTTGGTATGCCATGTAGGAACCGGCGGATGCTACAAACAGTAGCAGGAATCCAATCCATGACATGGAACCGCCGACTTTGTAAGCCCAGGGCAGTCGTTTTCCGAGCCATGTATGTAGTGCCGGGAGTGAGAAGAAACACACCAACAGTCCTACAATAAGTGCATCACGCGATTGATCGAATACTTGCGACCATCCATTCTTTTTAGGTCCCTCTGCAGATGATATTGTTTCTCTTCCCTTTCCTTTGACATCGGGTTCGACCGGTTCATAATGGGCTGTATAGCGATCATGAATTGGATCCTGCATCATTGGCATCATTGGTTGCTGCATCTGCTGCATGGGTTGCATGGACTGCATCGGCGGCATAGGCGGTTGCATTGGCGGCATCGGCGGAGCCTCGGTTGCATTCATATCCTCCATAATAGCGTGCATGGCAGCCTGATCGGCCTCATACTGGATGGTCCCAGATTCAATATCATCCAGAGACGTTCCTTCAGACATCTTGTTGGAAGGAACGGGGAATTTCTTGCCAGTCTTTTCACGCACGCATTACACATTATTGGTAATCTGCAAAACTCACAGTATCGACAACGGGAACCGTTTTATCAGCAGGGCATTCCATGGGTTTCGGTTTGAACTCGACACATTTTGTGCCAAATTGATACACGGCATCGCGAATTTCCTGCACGGGTGGGCCACGTACAATGAGACAATCGGGTCCCTTACACATGGGTCGAAACATGGATGCGATCCCTACACCAATCATAAAACTAATTAGCGTGGCGACGCCTGGGATAGTCATAACCTTGAAAAAATCAACCATACTCCTATTAGGGAACATGTTGCGATTTTTTAGTCAAATTCAATTCTTTCCCCTTTTGTTAGGATTTGCGGTAGGACTCTTTTGTATCTATATACTGCGCCCATCCGCCGTTGTTATTGTGAAATACCCTAATCTGGATAATGTAGCAACGACAATTTACAAGGATCGCAATGGAACCTGTTTTCAGTATGAAACGAAACAGGTGGATTGTGATAAAGAGGAGGATCGTATCAAGCCGTATCCTCTTCAGTAGCCTACAGAGGAATCGTACGCTCTGCAACGGGAATTTGGATACCGCGGCCCAAAAAGACGGGTGGGATTTGTTGTAGGAAGCGTTGGGGGTATTGGATTCCACGGCGTTCCTGGTCGAGTTTAGCAAGATCTTTCTGCAAAATACCCACTTGAATTGCATAGGAAGGACGTTCCGCTGGTTCCGATTGTTTCCATTCAGATACCGCTTTCAATAGAGCCTGTTCCTTGTTGCGATAGGCGCTTTCGGCCGACACAAAGGCGGAGAGACGATCTTCGCGGATTGCATGTAGGCGGGCTGTTGCAGAAGCCCGGAGTTGTGGATTCTCTCCGTACACAAGATATGCTATGGGGTCAATGCCTTTCTGGGAATCCGCCATTCGTTTTTTTATGAGGGAGTAGGAAAGAATGAACGCCGGTGTGTTTTATCCACTCATGTTCCTGGCTGCCCTTCTCATGGCCGTGCTCCCCTTTGCCGTTCTGTTGGGTGGGACTAATCTGTTAGGAATCGACTCCATTAGTATACAACTCCTCGTCGCATATTTTGTGGTAGTAGTGATTGTAGGATATGTGGTGAGTTTCGGAAGTTTCGCAATCTTCCAAAAATCAAACTGCGATGAAGTCAAGAATTGGAAACAGGTGTCTTTAAATGCCCTGCTGTCTGTGGGAATTCAGGCGGCCTTCCTGGGACTGGTTATGGGAATCCCGTGGTTTCGTCGTGTTGTGACGCAGATAATCCCCCCCGAAACACCCGATGTCATCCAACAGTCTCTGGCATACGGATATTATGCCTTCTGGTCGAGCCTAATAGGAATTGGTCTCGGTGGAACCATGTCATCCTCTTGTGCCGTCAAAGAAGATCCGATCGCCCTACCTATTGCAGAACTACCAACTGTCTCTCTCCCTACCACCTCACTCCCTGTTGAATAAAACATATTATGCCCCAGGTGGTGTTGTTCCATAATAAATGTAGCGTGGAGCACCCGAACTGTAAGGATCTAATATATAATAACCGGGAGTTTTTGTCATATCTGGTATGGAGGGGAGGTTGATAGCAGGTGCCTGACTGATGGGTTGCAGAAAGGAGGGCATTGTGTTGGTGGTGGCAGCAGCAGATGCTGCGGAATCTGTGTTGGAAGTCTGTAAAACAAGGGAGGCAAACAACATGGAAAGCAGGGTTGCCATGGCATATGCCAGAACCGCCCAGACAATCGCAAACATCCAAAAAGGAAATACGGTTCCGTCTTTCTGAAATCCGAACTCTTTCCAAACACCGTCGTCTCGAAACATGGTTTTGGGACGAAGGTATAACACACCGGCGATACCTACCATATAAATACAGATCGCATACCAAATGGCGGTCATCCTCTATTTAGTGGTAGGTTTAACTTGGTTATATCCAACCACGAATCATTCCAGGGAATGACAATACGTCTTTCGGGGGGAGTCCATGGACCCGTGGAGATTTCCCACACCTGCCAGACTTCAATGGGAGGGAGAATAGCCTCCCTTCCTGTTTGAATAACAACGGATGCTTCCCACCCTGTTGCAAAGGAGGTTGGGAAGAAGGGGGTCCATTGTGCTTCCCACATCGCACCCTGATTTCGCACCCAAATTCGCATTTTACTTGTTTCATGCGCTGCATCGTTTATCCCTCTGCACCCTGTAGAATGTACGCCATCCTCGGTGGACTCCTGTTAACGGCCACGGAAGCCATCGGTGATTATGCACTCAAACAATATGCGATCGGTGGTACAAAAGCACTCCTAGGACTCGGTATAGGAGTCTATGTTATTCTGGCTCTTCTGTTAGCCTTCCTCTTCAAACACCTGGGATTTGCGATTCTGAATGCAACCTGGGACGGAACCAGTAATATCCTGTCAATGCTGTTGGGTGCCTTTGCATTCCAGGAAACCTACAGTGTCCGTGAATGGTTAGGAATGGCCTCCGTCGGTATCGGCCTTTTTTTAATCAATGGCGCAAAGTCTTCCTAAAGACTCTTTTTTTACGTCTACGTGTACCCCCTTTCTTCGTCAGATTTAATTTCATTGGCTTGCAGTCATTTTCATAATCACCTTCTTTATACTGTTTCTGAAATCCCTGTTTTTCGTAGAATGATACAGCATCATCCATGGAATCTAGTTGAATGACACGATACCCTTCTTGTTTCGCAAAATGCACTATATCATTCATGAGTCGTGTGCCAGCTCCTTTGTATACCTGATTGTTCGTGCAAAAATGTAGGATATCCAACACATTGCCCCGTCCAGACGTCGCATGAGCGTAGCCGATTATGCGATGATCTGTGGAGTCCAACAAAATGAAATACCATCCCCATAACATGTTGAATTTAAATAAATCAACACCGAACACACATTCGGGCATATTTGCTTCAATGCTTGTTTCTACATATTTACGAAGTTGATCTATCATGGGATGGTGTGGGTCTGTATCACTATTTACTGCAATCATCTGGTAATCCGATGGACGGTTTCGCAGATTCTTTTTCTCCATATACCTAATTGGGATGATTTTTGTTGGAAATCCTGGAATGCCAACAAAATTCGTACATACATGAATAAACTAAATAGCATCTTCGTCCTGTTGGACGCGGTGGTCGTTCACACCAACAGCCGGTGCCTCTACACCAAACTGCATGAAGCCATATGGATTTTCAGGGGCAGCGCCTACTATACCTGTTATATCTGCATCAAACTCGGGTAGACCCATGCCGGCTCGTTGACCCCGCTCAAACTCGAAAAAGTCTGCATCGTACTGGAACAGGTTCTTCATGGTTCCAACCGCCCAGTCGCCGATCTTTAGTCGTTTCTTAATTAATTCGACTTTTCGCATATCACGGTCCAGATCGTCGAACCGCTTGATGAAGAAGGCCTTCTCGCGTTCCTGGCGAGACAGGAGTTCGTCCTGGATTTCCTTGGCGGTCAATTGATATTTGGCGGATTCTGCGGCGGCGAATTGCAGCAGGGAAACACACCAAGATTGGAAGAAGCGCTGAAGAGGCTGGATGACATCTGTAGAAAATTCGGCAAACTGCAGGCTCTCCTGGTCCAGAAGGGACATCAGGAAGGTATAGACCGCCCATTGCAGGATAATTGACATTTCAATGGGAGTGAATCCAGTGTAGGAATACGTAGGCCGCATCTCGCGAATCCACAGCTGGAGCCAGGAACTCAGCCAGGTAGTCGAGGCCTGCAGGGCCGCACGACCCGCCGTACGAACCGCCTCGGACAATCCCTCGAATGCATCGGATCCTTTCTGGAGGATGGCATTGTGTTTGGACCAAATATCCTGCAGGAGTCGTTTGTGAGATGTGGCAATCGAAGGGAACCACCTGTTTACAAATAACTTTTCATTCTTGTAGCCCAAAATCATTTGGGTACTGGGAACTACCAACATATGTAGGAGATTACGGGCATTCAGAGCTCCCTCCGAAACAGTTGTGAGGTTGCGGACACTCTCGAGTGTATTACGAATAGCCTGCAGAGACACCTCGGTAGGACGGGGACCCAACAGATCGCGCATCCGCTTCTCAACACGCTCCGCCAGTGCATCAACGGTCCGTGCAAAGGCCGCAAATGCCTGACGCCGCCGCGGCGATTCGTGGATTTCCTCGGCCACCTGTTTGGCAACAATCTGTTGGAGCACCGTCCATTCCTGAATCGCAGAAGGCTGCTGTAGGAAACCACGGAATGCCTCTAGTAATACGGGTAGTGTTTTGGCTCCCTCGTACACATGGGGGAACACGGTTTTACGTGTATGGATGGCGTCTTCCAGCGCATGGAAGGTTTCCTCAGACACCAGACCCTGCACGGACTGCATGGCAAGGGTTCGCCGTGTTTCCTGCATTTCCTCCCACGCCTTGGCAAACTTCTTTCCATCCGACATACCCAGCGCAGCAGGTGTGAGATATTCGAGTTCTTTGGGTTGCTGATAACCGCAACGGCGACACATGAAATCGCTTCCAAACTCATGGGGGAATCCAATGTGCTCGCCTTGAAAGCAGTTTTTCAAAAAGAGACGGTAATACATGGAAGGATCCGCAGCAGGTAGGAAGGAAGTTGTAGGAGCCGCCGACCATGGAACATAGAATCGTGTTCCATTCGCAGACAGAATGGGATCCCTGCGACGTAGCTGGGCTGCCGACTCCTCTAACACAACTACCTCGGCCGCCTTATTCTCCCCTAACTCCTCTGCAACCGAGAGATATCCCATGCCCTGCGTGGCAGCCACACCGAGACGCTTGAAACAACAGGTTCCCTCGGAACGCGGATTGGTTTCCGACAGGATTCCAAGTCCTTTGGCGGATTCGAGTGATGTTTTATGAAATACGGACATAGTGGTACGCAATACATCCCCTTGGCGCTTCGAAAGGTATTCCTTGACTTGCTGAATATCGCCCTCGGCAACATCGGCTTCCAACTTGGTGGCATTTTGCACCGCCGATTCCTCCTCTTCCTTTGCCAACAGAGGGAGAGGACGGAAGGATGTTGGAATCCGGTCTGCCCGTATGAATACCTCGACATCCTCGGCGACTCCCTTGTTTGCTTCGGCCCGCCGTACCTCTTCGAGGGCAGTTTGATAATGATCCGTCCAGGTTGTGAGGGGAACCGGTGCGCGTCCTGTTGCCCCAGGGATCGCCAAAATCAGCTGCATGTTCTGGCGAATGTCGGAAAGCACCGCCGCCTGCCGCTTGGGAATGGAAGTCTCGGAAGACCAGGATGTCTGATTCCACGGCGCATCATTTCGCAACACACCAGCGATCACACAGGCAACATAGGTGAGTGCACCGGCACCCTCTTTTTCAAGGGGAAATCCGGCACGTGAAAAGGTGCAACCATGGGCGGGAAAGGGAATGGGAGGATTGGATGTTTGTATTTCGAGGACTGCCAGAGCACCCGCAACTCCCAACAAGATGTTGGAAACATAGGTCTCGTAAGGCGGCATACGGAAGGGTTTGCGCTCCGCTTCGGCCTTCTTCCGCTGGGCGACAAAGAATGCCTCAGGGGGCACCTTATCACGTCGGAAATCACGGATTGCAGAAACCATCCGCTGATACAACTCGGGTGTAGGAGTGATTCCGCAATGTTCCAACACAGTTCGTACCAAATAGAAGTATTTGGCATCTTCCCCCGCGAATCCATGGTTGTCTTTCAAGGCCGCCTCATCCTGCATGGCAACCGCCATCCCCAGTTCATCCTCCTCGATCTCCACCTCCACCTCCTCACCCGCCTCATTCTTCACAAGTTTGGTTGTGGGCTCCACAACAGTGCGGCCCACAAGAGGACGGCCCTCGTCATCAAATTCAAGATGGGAGTCGTATTCAATATCGGCTATTTTCTGCCCGCAATTCTTACAGATATATCCTCCTTCAAAGACGGGTCCACTGAATTCCAGCAGCAGCGATTTATGCAGAGCGACACTACGACCAGGATGTTGGAATTCATGGAGGAGCAGGAGTTCGTGCCGGCACACCAGGTTTTGTGAACAGGATCCACAAATCACCCAGTTGCCACGCAGACCGGCCTGATACTTTGTCAAAAAGTCTTGAAACACCACCCACTTTTTGGAATCCTCGCGAATTCCACGGATCGACTCCAACAAATACACATGCGGGCATTCGTTCTTCACAAGCGTTGCGGATATCTCTGCGTCTTTGCGACGTTGATTAGCTTCCCTGCGTTGGAGCCGGCGCGTCTCTGCCTGGTACACAGCGGCTGCAGTATCCACTGCATACTGGCCGGCCGCGGCATACCAGAGATCCAACAGAGTTCCATTAGCCCGCCCTAAGAAATAGGAGGCACGAGCGAGCGATGTAGGAAACAGAGTGGTTTCACGGGCCTCTAGGTCGGACAGGGCTGCCGCAATGTCCGGTTGGTCTATAACCACCTCGGCCCACAATGCGGAATCTCCTACCACAGGTGCAATGGGTGCAACATCCGTGGACTCCAGGGCCGCCAGAGCCCGCCTCCGCAACTTCTCCATCGCACTATCCCATGCTGCACGCCCCTTGGCAATTGCCTTTGACAACACCTCCATCATCGGTCCATCCAGTTCGAGTGTGCGAAGTCCCAGTGTATCAAGTGTATGCAGAATAGGTTTCTCCGCAATATGGAGTGCAGAAGAAATACGCTCTTGCAGAAGCTCGGGCAGTGTGGCCGTTGTCTGCGACAGAACACGTTGGTGATCCCAATGACTCTGCAGGAGGGAGTAGAAGGTCTGGGTGCGCCGGCGACTCATCTCGCTAGCCTGGATATCCCACAGCAATACGGCGGATCGTGTCGGAGCACGGTAGGGCATCATATCAGCCGAGAGGAGCACGTGATCCACGGTGGTAGCGGGATCTGCCGGTGCAAGCTGGTATGTCTCTCCTCGCTTGCGATCCACGAATTGGGTGGCGGCTAACAGTCGGGCACTGCGATCTTCCACCGTTGCCAGATATTCCACAGTGAGTTGGGTGGGATCCTCGCCATCACGGCGGGACCCAATCCCCACCGGCAGACCTGTGGGAAATCCTTGGACGGTAGCAGGAGGCACCTTGGAACGCAGGACATCCTGATCGTACTGAATCCATTCGGTGGGATGTTGGGATTTGGGAACGAAGGAGGGCAGATTACGACGCAGCAGGAAATCCATGTAGGAAAGGAAGGGATTCCCCATATCAGCACCGGCTTTGAAGGTTGCCGTGGTTGCAGAGGCTTCCAACAGCGAGTAAATATCCGGCCGGACCTCTACATCCTCGAACACACCTCCCTCATCATCCGTATAAACGACCTTCTTCACATCGGCGACTGGCAACAAAGCTGCAATGGGCGTCGGCTGCAGGGAAAGTAGGGAGGAGACGGAGGTGGGAATGTAGGAACGATGGGCGTCCGCTACAACACCGTCCGTATCATCACGGATTACCACGGAGTTCTTGAGTGCTAACAGGAGATCGGTAGTACGATAGAGATTACGGAGTAGTCGCGGATTCTTTTGTCTGGCAAGGGGAACATCGAGGAGCATGGATACAAACATATCCTCGCGCTGTACGGAATCACTGTAGGATCGTTCGGATGTCGGGATTTCCTCGACAAGTGCCAGTGGTAATTCAAATTCCGGGAATTCCTCTGGTACTTCTTCCGTTATATCGGCATTGGTTTCCGCAATAGCACCAAAGTCTTCGGGTGGGGAGCGGGGAACAATGACTGCAAATGGTGGCGGAGGACCCACAAAGTCGAATGCAAGAATGCGTCCATCTTCGAGTTGAATGGCATCCTGTTCGTCGTCCGCCAGGATTACCTGTACGATACCGGAGTCTGCCGAGGCGGTTCCATCCACATTGTAGAATTCCAGGGTCTCCCCTGGCAGCACACCGAGTTGTTTGGCATATTGTGGGAATTTCGCCTTTTCGTGCATAATGATTTCCTTAACACCGAGACTCTCCTGAAACAGACCGGTTTCAGGGTCCAGAGGAAATTCAACGGCACGATCGGAGACTGTGTAGGGACGAATGCGTATCAGGGCTGCATCACGATATATAATACGTCCTGTTGTGGATTTGTATACATCAGATACAATGGTGAGTAAATCTCCCAACTCAGGGATTTTGTTGGATGTATCGGTATCCGACATGGAATTCCTCTATTCTCTCGTACGTTTTCGGTTGTGAGAGAATGGACGGGGTTGGTAAAAAATTGAAAGGGACTCGGTGTTAGTATGTGAAGGGTGTCCCCGTGGCCTAAGCATTTCCTTTCGATATTATTATATCATTCTTTCCTTTTCCTTTCCTTACAATGTCCGCTACTTTCTCAACTCTGATTGCTGCCTACCCTGCATGGGATTCCCTGAAGAGCTACCTGTCCTCGGAGGAGGGTGGTAAGCTGTCGGTGTACGAGGTTCCTGACACCCACCTGGCGATGATTCGCTATGTGAAGGGTCAGAGCGACATGAAGAAGTCGCATGTGGGTGCATTTCGCTCTGTGGTGTGGGACATGGAGGCGAACCGGCCTGTTTCGGTAACTGCCTTTAAGTCCGAGGTGGGCGAGGGATTCCCTGCTCTCAATGGCAGTTCTGACATTGTCGTGGAGGAGTTTGTGGACGGTGTTATGATCGGCCAGTTCTGGGATGCGCGCAGCGAGAGCTGGCGTATCCACACACGCTCTACCCTGGATGCCAAGTGCCGCTATTTCAGCAAGCGGTCTTTCGCGGATCTGTTTGCTGAGGCGGTAGCTGCCACCTACGGTACTGCGGCACCTCTGACAGATCGTCTGGCAAAGGGTGTTAGCTACACCTGGATCCTGCAGCATCCCGAGAACCGCGTGGTGTGCCCAGTGCAGAAGCCGCGGCTGATTCTGGTGTCTGCCTATCTGCTGAGTGCAGAGGGGGATGTGAAGGAGGTGGGTGCACCTACCGATATTGTGACTCCCCGTGTTTATTACACAAAGAAGGGGGATGCACCGGTCGGTCGTCTGGATATGAGTCCCATGCTGAATGTCATTGGTATGGTGAATCGCCAGGAGCATGACCTGGAGGGCGCCCAGCATAGTCTGGATCGTACTCCTGGCGGCTATGTACCCACTGACATTTCAGGTTTGATTGGCATGATTGCTAGGATGCGCGGCTCTGTGCGCTACCAGGGTGTTGTCATCAAGGATACTAACCAGCCGCTCAAGCGTTGGAAGATGCGCTCCCAGGTCTACAACGAGGTGCGGAAGATGCGCGGCAATACAGCCCGTCGCGACTTCCTGTGGATGGATATGTGGTCCAAGGGGAGTCTGGAGGAGTACCTGAAGTATTTCCCTGAGGAGCGCCGGCCCACTACTGAACTCATTCAGCGGTGGAAGGACATTACACAGGAGGTCTTCAAGATCTACATTGATGCATTCAAGGCGCGCACCCTGGATCGCTCCCAGATTCCCGCCAAGTTCCGCCCCCTGGTCTACGGCCTCCACAATCTCTACATGACTGCTCTGAAGCCGACCCACAAGACACTGGACTGGAAGCAGGTGGTCCGCTGGATGAATGAGCGCGACACCGCCCAGAAGATCTTTGTACTCAACTGGGATCTCCGCCAGGAGCGCAACCTGCCTCTGGAGCCTGCCGCAACTACCGTACTCCGCCCTGCAGCAGCAGAGACAACCGAGGCAACAACCGAGGCCACTGCATAAACTCCCATACAACCATACAACCATACAACCAGACAACCAGACAACCAGACAACCAGACAAACAACAAATACAATAAATAAAAAAAATATAAAAAACTAAAATATTCAAAAATAATATATAATATTATTTTTGGTTTATTGTGTATATTTAATTAATACTGCCACTGTGGTGGGATTTCCCATGGTCCATATTCGGAACCATCGTTTTCCTGCATTGCATTGGGTTGCGGTGCGGGTTGCGGTGCGGGTTGCGGTGCGGGTTGCGGTGCGGGTTGCGGTTCCAACATGGCTTGGAATTTTGTATTAAACCGTTTCATGGCTTCACATGCGGTATCTATATCAGATCGTTGGCTAGGATCTGGATGCATCATAGGTTCCACAACGTCTGTGTAAAGTTGTTCGGTAAGCCAGGTAAGCACGGCATTTTTAGCAAACATAGAAAATATGCATTTTTGAAA
>JACCDX011022749.1_pt1 | contig 14773 bp, 16 predicted proteins | sample 7449681 | NCBI WGS metagenome assembly JACCDX01 (sample SAMN15323450, study PRJNA562643) | freshwater metagenome | isolation source: river surface water | place: USA:Blue River Watershed | collected 2017-08-18
ATTAAATAATCTTGTAGTTGAATATTGTGTACCAAAAATAATGACAGAAATTGAAGCTCACTTTTACTTTTTACGCGACATTAGTCAAAACTATACTCCCATGAGCCGCAGTCAAAACCTGTCGTCTGCCGGAACAAAAAGTTTACCTTTTCGCCAATTTATGTAAGTAAATAATCCTCAATTACTATTTCGCAACCTTCTTCTTTTTCTTTTTATCTTCCACTACAATTCCTTCTTGAGACGTTTCCAAAAATTCTAATGTGTTTTTCATAAACAGATTATAACTTTCACAAAACTCGTCTAGTTCTTGGAGCCATAAGGCTACTTCATTATTCTTGTGGTAATAGTCCAGTAATTCACGGGCCTTTTGGAGTTCCTTCTTGGCGTGTTCTAACCCACTCTTCTTCATAGTATCCACGCGCAAGTGAAGTACATAATTGTACGATTCAATGGCATCCTTCTTGTATGGAGCACTGCATGGGGGAATAGTATGTTTTTGGAGTGAGGCCACAAGTGCTTCATCACTTTGGTTGAGTAATGCAATATTGCCGTCAATTACCCCTTGGATAAACCGCACTTTTCCGTCCAGTTCTTGAATAACCTTTTCTTGGGCTTCCATGCATTGTGTGCGACGCGATTTGTACACATCAAGACGGTACTTGTAAAACACATCCATGATTTTGCCCACATTGGAAAACTTGACAATATTCATAGACTCGTCAAATGCACACATGTTACTGGTTTTAATACTGTTGACAAGTTTGAAGGTCTTCATAAACTCATCTTGATTTTCCTTGTGTTTGGTATATGCATCATCTTCAAAGTACAAGGTGATTTTGACTTGGACATCATTACATGCATTCTTAAACTCTTTCAGACCCACTTTCTTTCCATCTTCACCATTATATAAATCAAAGAGGAACTCCTTGTAATCTTCACTCCATGACCCAACAGGTAGTTCATGTATAAATACACTTTTGGTGTCGTCTTGGAATTCATAGAGACCATAACTATTATACGATGTATCATCCTTCTTTTGAATAATACCCTTGAAACCAATGTACCATGGAAGTAGTTCTACAGAATCAAAGTCTGTAATTACACCACGCAAACGATCTTGGATTATTTTGACCAAGTCCAATGGATTATATTGTGGAATAAAGGTGGAAAAGCCAGTACCAATCCCCAGTGCTCCGTTGACCAATACCATTGGGACAATAGGGACATAATGCACCGGTTCAATGGTTAATCCATCTTCAATATTGTGTGTTAAGATTCCACCGTCTTCCTTGCGAAAGATTTTATGTACCAATGCATTCAGTTTGGTAAAGATATATCGCGGTGCAGCACTTTCTTTTTGTCCCCCCTTGAGTCGTGAACCAAATTGACCAATAGGTTCTAATAAATGAATATTGTTGGTACCGACAAAGACTTGGGCCATATTAATAATAGCATCATTCAAACTGGCTTCACCGTGGTGGTATGCGGTGTGTTCTGAAATATACCCAGCCAATTGACTGACTTTGACTTCACTACTTAGGTGACGTTTCAAACAACCGTACAATACTTTGCGTTGCGATGGTTTGAGACCGTCAATGACGGATGGTAAACTACGTAAATTGTCTGAATTACTAAAGTGAATGAGTTCCTCGTGGACAAAACGACTAAAGGGTACTGACTTATTTTCAGGCACAACAAGGTACTTTTTGGGGTCGTACGATGCCAACCATTGTTTGCGATCATCGGCGCGCTTTTTGTTAAATGCCAAATCCATTGCATCATTGGTTTGTTCATCATAGCAATATACTGCGTTGTGCATGTTACGAAACCAGTCACATGCTTCAGATGCAGAAGAGGTACCCAACCCCTTGTAATATTTGACATTGTATTTGGATACTACTTCATCACCTACCTTATTGCGCCATTGTTCATATTCGCTTTCACTGTAAAAGGATAATACCTCTTTTCCTTTGGAACATTTGAGCAATGGTGTCATTAAGCAGCACACAAAGTTGTGTTGTAGTAGTGATGGCCATTCACTGTGAAAGAGATTCATAATAAGACCACGAATGTGAAAGCCATCTACATCTTGGTCACTCATAATCATAATACGACCGTAACGTAGTTCTTTGAGATCCTTGTATACCATTCCTTGTTTGAGACCCAAGATTTCCTTGAGGGCCACAATTTCTTCATTGCTATTAAACTTGTCGCGACTAATATCTTTTACATTCAAGAGTTTGCCACGAAGTGGAAAGACACCCCAATATTTGCGGTCAGGGTCAATGACTTTTAGACCGGCCACCGCACTGGTTTTTGCCGAATCACCTTCGGTCAAAATGAGGGTTGTTTCAAGTGATTTGGCTGTTCCTGCATATTCCGCATCATCCAGTTTTTTGACACGTACAATACGCTTTTTGGAACCGTCTGTTTTCTTGGTTTCACGGGCCGTTTTTGCATCCAAAATATTTTGTGCATCTTCCAGTATACCAGCCTTCACAAGACCGTCCACAATCTTGTCACTCATATCAGGACTACTGCCAAAACTTTTGGAAGGTGTCGTCAGTGTTTCTTTGGTTTGACTATCAAAGGATGGATTGACAATGACCGCGGAAATAAAGAGAGTTACACTATCTTTAATTTGACCAGGTTTCAAGTCCATCTTCTTTTTTGTCTTGGCAATGGTACAAAGCTTATCCAAAATGGCGCGTTGGACAGTTTCCACGTGTTTACCACCTTTGCGTGTATTAATACCGTTGACAAAACTAATATGACGGTCATCAGGTGTACCAGCATCATCACTAAACAAGTATTTGGTGGGTACAGCACCAATTTCCCAACGAGGACCACACTTTTCAAAGGAAAAGGATTTGAGAGCATCTTCTTTCAAAAACAGTTTAATAAACTTGTCAAAACTGTCGGTTTTAATTTCTACCCCATTATAATCCACACGTACATCTTTGCCTACACATGATGCAATTTCAATGGCACGTGTATGAAATACAGCCTTCATATCGTCGTGACAATCAAAACCGTCAACCGAAACTCCGCGAAAACGAGATAAATCAGGTTCATACACAACTTCTACAAATCCTTTGGATGCCTTGTCTTTACTAATGGACGGCTTATGGCACACACTCATGTTTTTTTCCCATACTTGTTTGTAAACTTGTTGGTGTTTTGGACTTCGCACGAGTACCGTGAAGCGATTACTAAAAACAGAGGCCAACTTTGCACCGTACCCATTTTTCCCTCCAACGATTTTTTCCTCTTCCTTGTTGTAATTGGACGAAGTGAGCAAGTGCCCAAAAATCATTTCAGGAATGTATACTTTTTCTTCAGGGTGTAATTCAATGGGAATACCATCGCCATCGTTTTTGACACGAATGGTAAAGCGTCCATTTTCCATGGCTGCACTGATTTCAATACGTTTTACGGGTGTAAGATTGCTATCGCCTTGAGAACGGACCAACGCATCACGTGCATTGACTACGAGTTCATCAAAGGTTTTATAAAGACCTGGGTTAAAATGTACTGCACGATGGACCATATGTTCTTGTTGTGCATCGTATACCCATCGTGGTTCAAGGGACGTTTCCACGCTTCCAATATAGGTATCTGGAAGTTCTAGGATATGTTCACGGTGACTGTGCTTTTTATATTGTGATGCGTCCATGTTGATTATACAAGTAATTACAAAATAAGCACATCAATTTTTTTGTTGTTTTAATTAGGAAGGTCTATATGCCAACAGAACGAGAAAAACAATTGGCTTCTGATCAAAAAGAGGCAAAAAATACATTAAAAGCCCGAATGGGGAAAAATCCAATGCGCGCCGATGTATTGCGATTTGTCAAGTATCGTCGTGAAGGAAGTAGTATTGAAGAAGCATCGCGAAAAGTATTATCGCAGCGTGAGGAAGAATATAAAAGTACCAAAAAATATGCAAAAACTCATGGAATCAAAGGGCGCCGTCGTGTTTCAAAGCGTAAAACCCAAAAGAAATATCGCAAGAGTATGCCATCCATTACCATTGACAATGAGAAGCCCAAAAGTGTTACGGTGCAATCCCAAAATAAAACGTATAATGTGACGGTAAAAAGTTCACTTCCTCTTTCGTCGGTAAAAAATATGAGTGCATGCGAATTATGTGAGCGTGAAAAGCAATATCAAAAAGAATTGCAAAATCTTCAAGAGAAATATAAAAATGTATTGCAAATGGATAAATTAGAAATAAATATATCAAACCAAGAACCCAATATACCAACAGCCCCATCATTTGCACCCATACAAAATAATATAAAGCCCAATACATTGGCCATTATAAATAATTCATCCAATAACTCTTTGACTAATAAAAATGAAACAACCCCATCATTATTTCGTAAAAATGAACCCATCGTAAATAATCTAGCAGAAGTAAAATCTATCAGTGAAAATGTTGTAAAACCCAATAACGATGATGATTTACTAGAATCCAATATCGGGAATAATTTGACTACTACCAGTCAAAATGCGTTTTATGGTACGCAAAAATAGGTCTAAAGAAACAAGTATGAATTAAATTAAACACAGATGTCTGCCCTCGCCGTTCCAAACGCAAATGGTAATCTTTTTGAGATTAAAACTATGCAATCGTCCGTTATAAGAACTCTAGTTGAAGCGTTAAAAGAGATTTTAACAGAAGCCAATTTAGAGTTTGACAGTAATGGTATTAAAATCATTGCCATGGACGAAACTCACACGGTTCTTGTATACTTGCAACTTCTTGCTGAACGTTTTGTGCAAGGGGGTGGTGAATATTATTGTCCATCCAAACATGTGTTGGGGATTAATATGATTTACCTTTTCAAGTTAATTCGTACCATGGGAAATAATGATACCTTGACATTATATTTACCTGCCAACAATCCAAACAAGTTGGGGATTCGTATGGAAAACTCGGAAACAGCCACCACGACCAATTACTTTTTAAAGATTTTTGACACGAATGTGGATGAGATTCAAATTCCATCACTCACCTTTACCTCCATTATTACGATGAGCTCTTCTGAATTCCAAAAGCAATGCCGTGATATGAAGGGGTTGGGTGATGATGTAGAAAAGGTGGAAATTACGTCCACGGGGGGTGAGTTATATTTCCGTTGTATTGGTGACTTTGCAGAGGCAGAAACCGTGCGGCGTGAAAATAATTCTATGAAGGTTGTGAAAAATTCTGGGAAATCCGGTGAAATTGTGCAAGGGATTTTCCATCTAAAACATTTGGTTTTGTTTACAAAATGTACCAATTTATGTCAACGGATTGAAATGTATTTGAAGAATGATTTCCCCTTGATTATTTTATATACAGTCGGTAATTTGGGAACTGTAAAGCTTGTACTTGCTCCCATTAAGAGTAAGTAAACGACCCCCATTTTCACAAATTGAAGGAAAAATTGATATATTTCTATGTTTGTAACAAGTATAGAAATATATGGACGCCTTATCAAGCCCGCAACGAATCCGTTTTCTAAAAGCTATGGAGCTGGACCCTTTATATTTATTGGATGTGTCTATCAAAAATGAAGACCATTTAGAATGGAAAATTTCAGGGTCTACACGAAATGTATACACGGTGTCATGTACCCAAGGAAAAATGAAGTGTAATTGTCCAGATCAGCTCATGTATTCCAGTAAACTGCGTACGGTATGTAAGCATATTGTATTTACATTATGGAAGGTATGTAAATATCGTGATTATAATTATTATGAACACAAGCAAATCACACCAGAAGTGTTTGTGCAATTAAAAAACTATGCGCTTCAACGTGATGGGTTACTCAATGATCATACGATTAGTGACCCAACTTTGGTACATAACTTTCAAAATATTAAAAAGCCATCCAGTGCATCGTCTGCGTCCTCGGCAATTATTGCACGACCGATTGAAGATGATGACGAATGTCCCATTTGTTATATGGAACTCAAGAATGGGTCTGTCCTTCAAGTATGTAGTACATGTCGCAATAGTGTCCACGAATTATGCTTTAAAAAGTGGCTAGAGTTTAATAAAACATGTGTATATTGTCGTACCACATTTCATGTACATAAAGAAGTTTCTTCCTCCAAATATCAAAAAGTGTAATTCATAGTAAATTTATGAAAATATAATATGAATTTTGTGATTTATTTTTTTACATTTTTATTGTTTTACAATAAACTTTTCTTTGGATTCTTTATTTGCAATCACAGTAGAGGTACCACCGTTTGCATGATTGATTTGGGATTCTACATAAAATCCTTCATTGTATTTACGTCCGCGAACATAAAGTACAATATATCCGAAAATGATAATCATTAAAAAAAGGGTTGTTGTATCCATGGTTTTCTACTATCTATCTTAGATTTTTCGTTGAACGTGGGGAGTGTATATAATTTCACTATGCGATTGAATATTTTCGTAGGAAATTAATTCGTTTCCTTTATTAAATGTTTGGCAGTCCTTATTCCATATTTTAATCACATTAAAACACATGCTTTTATCGTTGACGCGTTTCGGGCTAATGCTTATCCCTTGAATAATATTATCTTTATTATTCACTACATCATTTATAAAACAGGCCAATGTATATGTATAAAAGTATTGGACAGCTTTATTACGAGATATACGTAAACTATAGGAACCACCACGAATATTGTGAAAGTTTTCGTATAGCGGTGGTATACCGTCCTTCATAATAAATAACATGCCGTATTTTATTGCAATATCACCAAGTTCCTTCATCAACACGAAAAACTGACTGTAGCTTTCAAAGGACCCAATCTTTTGGTATGATTCGGGTGTCCATCGTGTATCTGAAGGATCATGGTAATATAATGTCCAGGTCCCAGTTGGAATTTTAGAATCCAACTCCATATGGGTTATAATAATATACTATAGAAACACTTTAATATGCCTTCAATTTTTTGTAAATACTGATTATTTTTGTGTAATAAGAGTACCATGTATGTATACATAACATGATGTTTCTAATGACGAATCCATTAAAAAGAGAGTATACTTCTTTTCCTTATCAATCTTTTGTGAATTGTGTATAAAAAAGCATTGTAAAAATAAGTATGGGTCCATAGTATTGTTTTTGTTTACAATAATTTTAAAGGTTTCCATCCATGAAGTAATATCAATTGTTTCCTTTTCATCAATAGAAATAGATCCCCCTACGTAATCGTGTTTATAGACACGAATATGTTGCGTAGAATTATACATGAGACGATTATCATTTGGATAATATATATATTGTGGCTTATGTAAATTATATGCACATGATATGTCGTTACTGCTTACAGGAATGTAAGAGTTTGTATAAAAATAATAGCAAGGGTCTTGAGTTGATTGATAATATATGGTTTTTAAAAGGGAGTATTGTTTTGTCACGCCACTACAAAAAATGTGTAGTACATTATATACTTGTAAAAAAAAGGCAATAGCACTGCTTACAAATGAATCCATTTTATTATATAACATCATCCATTATTTAAACTGTTTTTAAAATCTTCTTTCCGTTCCAGGTTCCAAGAAGAGTTTCTGCTTCTTCATCAGCATACACATTATTGTATTGATCCTTGTAATATGTGTTTCCCTTGTAAACAATTTCTTCGAGTGTAATTGCTTCTTGTTCTTCTTCTACCTCTTCTTCCACCTCCTCAACAATTTCTTCTTCTACTTCTACCTCTTCCACTTCTTCCTCTACCTCTTCTTCAATTTCTTCTTCCACCTCAATAATTTCCTCTTCTTCGTCAGGTTCTTCTTCTACAATTTCGTGGACGGATTCTACTTCTTCCTTTTTTGGAGCAATTTCGTCACCAGGTTCTTCAATTTCAACCACATGTTCTTCTGTACTTTCAATTTCTGAAATGACAGAATCTTCTTGACTCAACGGATAACTGTATGATTTATATTGAACTGGTTTTACAATACTATTTTTATTAGAAGGATCTGGGTAAATTTGTAGTAGAGGAAGTTGTTGTTCCAAATCTTGAATCCGAAGTCCCATGTCAATAATGCTATGATTAAATTCGGAAAAACTTTTTCGTACAAGGTTTTCAAGTTCTACTATGCGATTTTCAAAATTACTCATAGTAGAGCTTGGTATGGAAACAGGACTTGTTGACGTAAATCCATCACGAAGACTGCATTCTAGCAGTGCTACCGATTGTAGCATAGATTCACGAAAAGTGCGTAAGGTTTGATGAATGTGATCAGCCATACTATAAATACTGTGTTATAAAACTATTTTTTCACTATCAATTTTTTATACATTTGTGCGAGGTTTCGTTTGAATATTTAATACGGAATCCAATGTGTTTGCATGTTCTTTTAATGGTTTGGAGCGTTTCAATTTAAAATCACCAGGTTCTGTTTTATAGGATGGGTATACAACTGGATTGGCAAAGGAATTATGAATATTGGTTTCATAAAAGTCAATAGGTTTTGTATCCATGGACGATAAAATACTTACCATCGGTGGCATATGAATATCAACGCGTACGTTTTGTTTGTCACACATATCATGAAAATCTTCTGCACGAATAGGTCCTCCAAAACGCTGTAATGTTTCGCGACTTGGTGCAGGATAAATACGCCCATTATAATTATTTCCATAAATGTGATTAATATAAGAAATACGTTCCCAACGTACATGATTATCTAAAAGTTCTGATAACAAATACGCCATAGCACATTGAGGGGTGCAAAAATTACCATATACACTCCATACATCTCCACATTTTTCCTTTGGAATAATACATGGTTGGTTTGTAAATTGTTCACAACACCAAAAACATGCAACGTCAACGGAAGAAGGAAGTATTTGAGTAGTTTTTGTGGATTGATAACACACTAATAATTGAGAAGGACCATAACTTTTACGCACAGCAGGCTTTTCTACAACTTTTTCTTCCTTTTCTACAACCGCTACATCTTTTTTAGAAACAGCAACTTCTTCTTTTGTGTCAGCTACAACATTTTCATGCATAACACCTTGATTTTCATACGATGCTTCCATTGAAAAGGGGTCTGTTTCACCAACATCAAACCCTTCTGGATTGAGTGGAGGGTTAGGATCATATGTAACCAGTGGATCTTGAAATGAAATTTCACTACTATGAATGGGTAAATGGGCAATCATTGGACGACTCAACTCTTGAGTAAAGTTTCCTTGAATACCACTTTCGGTTACAATTGCTACCACTGCATGTTTTGTCTTTTTACGTTCACGCTTTGGTTTGAGTTCCACCATTGGCATCACATCGCTGTTGAGTGGATTGATTTCATTTTTTTCTTGAATAATATTTTCGGATATAGATGTAACCGTTGCATTCTTTTTACGACCACCAGGCATATTTCTATGTACATTATGGGAAAATGCTTTAGGTTATTACATTATTACGACATCTTAAAGAGCTATTAAGTATATTGAAATAAGGATTTGTCATGGAAACACTGGAATCTATTCCAAATGATCGTGTAAAAAATATTTTGAAGGTTATACGCCAAGATAAAAGTAGGCTACGTCATTTATTATTTTATGGACCGCCTGGTTCAGGAAAAACATCTACTGCACGCACTTTTATACAAAGTTGGTATCCCAATCAAAAGATTCCGCCAGGGTCTACGCTTTTTCTCAATGCATCCGATGAACGTGGGTTGGAAAGTATACGTGAACGTGTATTTCCATTTTTAAATAGTAAGCCATTATTGCCTGAACATTGTGTATATCCGCGTTTTTTAGTGTTTGATGAAGCCGAAACATTAACCCAAAGTGCGCAATTATCGTTACGTTCCGTATTAAGTTCTTGCCCCCTTGAATATTGTTGTATTCTTTTTTTGGTAAATACTTTATCAGGGGTAGAACAAGCATTGCATCATCGTTTTTTGCGTATACGTTTTGATCCTTTACCATCTGAATGTTTAGCAGAACGAATTAAATTATATGCACCCAACAACAGTGCACCAACCCCATTGGATTCACTGCGTTTACGCGGCGACCTTCGTATTTTTATTCATAGTCCCAATGCCACGCAACGTATGGCGAAAGAAGTATGGAATTGGTTTCACACCAAAGACCAGAAAATGGATACAATTGGTCGCTTTACACTAGAAGACTTGTATTGGTTTTGTATGGTATTTGGAATTGTAGATCATGATTTGGTATGTAATATAACCCATTTATCGCAACCAGGGGTGATTCGTATGATGCCCCAAGAATTGTTTATTAAACAGGTTTACGATTTACGAAAACGAATTCTAGAAAAAGTTGATCCAAAATTAATTCATACTTAAATACAATTACGATGGAAATTGAAAACAACAATTACGCAAAAGAACTCTTACAATCCACCCCCTTGCGTATTTCTACCAAAACGATTACCGCAAACTTTTCCACGACCATACAACTCAAATACTTGTTTGAAAATATATATCAAGTATTAATTCCATTATGGTATCCTGGAGAAGGGATTTTAAAAATGGAGTTTGAATCCATGGTTATTGGTTCGTGTATTCGTGACGAGTTTAGTAAGCGTCAAGTCAGTGACAAGACATTTAACAACCAGTCTACAATTGTAGTGCGAAAAGCAACAGACAGTGCAAAAACACAATTCAAAGAAGTAAACTGTAAAATCTTTACTAATGGGGGGATTCAAATGACTGGTATACCCAATGAAGAGTTTGGAGCATCGGTATTACAATGGCTCTTGGAAACATTACTTACAATTAAACCTCAAGGGGAACATTTCTTTCAAAAGCCGGCCTCCATTTCCAAGTTCCGTGTAGAATTGATCAATAGTGATTTCAAAGTCGCACATCCAATTAAGCGTGACGTAATTCATAATATACTAACTCGCAAATATGGATTGTTTAGTACTTTTGAAGGAACCATTTATCAAGGGGTCAATACAAAGTACTATTATAATGAAGAATCATCACGACCGGATAAACCAGGAATTTGCTTTTGTACGAAAAAGTGTAAAGGAAAGGGGGATGGATGTGGCAATGGTGAATGTAAACGTATTACCATAAGTATATTTCAAACTGGAAAAATTATTATTACCGGTGCACGATTCTTAAAACAATTGGAAGAAGCATATAATTTCTTAAACGCAGTCATGGAAACTCATGTGGATGAAGTATTACGGCTACCGGATAATCAAGAACACATTATTCCAGTCAAACCAAAACAACGACGTGCGCCACGGAAAAAGAAGGGGCTCCTCAAAGTTGCGTAAAACTGTATAAAAAAAGTTTTCGCCATGACGTAGAATAATTCAAATGGCCACCCCTGCACAACCAAATGCTGCTCCACTTGTATTAAATGCACAACCTGCTGCAAAAGAACTCCCTGTTCCTGATGCATCCACCCTTGTCCAAGCTGCAAAGATTGCCCAAGAACAAGATAAACCAATTCAATTGGATTATTATGTAGATACCCTTTTAAAGCGTGCATTTATGGGAGAAGATGAAACCACCAAAGAAAAGATGCTTGTGAAAAGTGCCGATGAGTACACCAGTTTAATCAAAAAGATTTACAAGTCTGGCAATGATTATTTGGTTATGACCGAAAACAGTTTATACATTGTCAGTGGCAAGATTGAAAAGAAGCGTATTCAAGCATCTTCCATGCTCAATGGTGATTAAATTTTTTATGCAGGAAAAATTGAGTTTATAATGTAAACCTTGCTGGTATATATTATAAATATGGAAGACGAAATTATAGTACCGGCCCAGCCATTTTATTTGGGCATTTTTGGATCACGTAGTGATTTAGATTATGAGCATATTATTGAACATATATTAATGTCCATGTTTGAAATTACCCAACGTATGCCAGAAAAAATGATTGGACCTTCAGATGGATATAGTACCTTGTATTTGGAAAAATATGCAACCACGCACAATATATTATGGAAGACGATTTACAGTGATTGGCAAAAACATGGACGCAAGGCCACCTTTATGCGTGACTATACTATTGAACATGAATGTAACTATGCCCTCGTGTTTTTGAACAAAAAGACGCAAACCTTGGAAAAGTATGCAGAACGTTTAGCAAAAAAGGGAAAACAAGTATTTACGTATGACCATAATAATATTCTTTCACATTACAGCGTGGAAATACAAGAGCCACCAAAGAAACCTTGTAAAAAAGATTCAAAAAAGAAACAAGGAACTATGCTTGCATATTTAAATAAGTAATATAGTTTTATAAATGCGTATTTTTTTCATAGGACTATTATAGAAATGGCCAAACATAGTCGTAAGCATCGTAGCAAACATTCTCGTAAGCATGGACGTAAACACAGTCGCAAGCATACTCGTCGTTATCGCGGTGGAGCATCCATGCCTATGCAACAAAGTTTAGCACAAGGACAAGCTTTCTTACAAGCCCATGTTGGACAACATGGAGGGGTTGCTGATTACCCGGGTCAAGCCTTTGGGGGTCTTTCTTTACCTTCCGACTTAGTTGCTAGTGCACGTGTCGGACCCACCCTTGACGCCTTTCAACAAATTGCTGGAATGAAGGACCAAACAGGTGGACGTCGTCGCCGTCGTACCCAACGTAAGGGTCGTAAGGGATCACGCAAGGCACATCGCAAGTCACATCGTAAATCCCACCGTAAGGGACGCAAGGGATCTCGTAAGCAACGTGGTGGAGAAGCACCATTAAGTGTTATGGGTCAACCTTTAGTTCAAGGCTCTGCAGCCAGTCTTGGACAAAATGCGGAATGGGATCAATTTTCCAATGGAGCCGGTCCTGCAGACTTCCGTCGCCAATAAATGCACTATAATATAATTTAAATAGTTTAAATGTTATTATAAATATTATGAAAACACAACGTGTCTATGAAGTACTAGAAAATAAACCGTCAGGATCCCCATGGTACATTCCACGGATCACACGGTGGGCTTATGTAAATGAGCCGCAGTTTGTCATTGTGAAAAAAGATGCAAAAATATTTGATACATCGTCTTATGATTTTTACAAGAACTTTCAAGAAAAAATAAATCAATATTCAGACCACCCATTATTACAAGAACCCCCACTTCAAACAAGACAACAACAAATTGGAAATATACTTTTACATCCATACAATCAATACACGATTCCAACATATGAAGACCAATTGTATAGTTTGTTAAAAGATTTTTATGGAATGGATTATGATGGTTTTATATTTATACATTCCATTACAAAAGAAAAAAAGTTTGCGTTATTTCATACAAATATATTACAACCTTGTCCAGAATCATATGATTCATGTAAAGAAATGATGAATACACCAATTGGTGCCATGCGTATTATAAATGGAAAAGCCTATGCTCATAAATCTGGACTAACAGACGAAGAAATTGTAGAAAAGTATGATCCATTATAAATGTTTATAGACGCGATTTTCTCCAGCATTCACCTTTTCAATAGGAAATAATGTTTCCAAAATTGTCTTGTGTTTTTCCAGTAATTCCTTTTCTTCTGGTTTGGTAGTAATAAATACTGTCACATTTGCATTACCATATTCTTTTTGTTTGTTTGGCATACCACAACGCACAAACTCTAGTACATGACAACTATTGATCCCCGCGGGGATTTGTATATACAATCCATTTGGAAATCCAGGATGTCCATCCAACTTTTTGACACATCCTAAAATACTTTCGCTCAAACTTATGTGACATGATGTGTATAATTGTTGGTCTTTGCGATCCCAGTTTTTTCCATCGTCGGCTTCTACTAATCGCAACACCACATCGCCTGCTTCTTCATAATCTTCCACGTTACTACTTTCCTTTTCAAATACAATTGTGTCACCAGGAATCATACCAGGATCCACTTTTAGTTGAAATACTTTTTGGTCTTGATAAAATCCAGACCCACTACAACTCCAGCATTTATTGGTTTTAATAGATCCTTCTCCTTTACATCCATCACACGCTACGGTACTTTGCATCATAATGGGACCCAATTGTTGTACCACATTTAGCATTCCACGTCCGTGACACTGACCGCATGATTCCTTGTTTGTATATTTTTCCCCTTTACAATCTTTACAAAAACGTTGACGAGTCATATTAATTCCAATAACACGTCCATGATAAAAGTCGTGTAAACTAATGGGTACGTCTTGGACTTTGGGTTCTGGTCGTTTTCGTTTGGGTGCTTGACCAGGTCGTTTTCCAAATCCCATGGGTATTCCAAACCCTCCACCACCAAATCCCATAGGAATCCCAAACCCTCCACCCCCTCCAAATAAGTTTTCAAAAATATTGGACATATCAACACCTCCTGGTGGTCCACCATGACCTTCAGACCCAGGAATGACACCGGTTTGATCATACAAGTTACGTTTATCACTATCGCTCAATATTTCGTAGGCCTCTTGTATATGCTTAAACTTTTCAGCATCACCGCCCTTGTCTGGATGATGTACCAACGCTAATTTGACATATGCCTTTTTTATTTCGCTATCGGATGCTTTTTCATTTTCTATGTTTAAACGTTGATACAACTCCTTTACCATTCTTTTACATACCGTTAAAAAAGGTTTAAGCATCATATACGTAATATAAAGAGAATTATGGAAACAAGCATTATTGGTCAAAATGATGCAGTAAATATATGTATACGTGCCTTGGATAATCCAACTCATTTATTTTTTTATGGGTCGCATGGAATTGGGAAAACAACTTTGGCATATGACTTTTTAGATTCGTATGCACGATTACATGATATACCAGCAC
>JACCDX011560935.1_pt1 | contig 14772 bp, 11 predicted proteins | sample 7449681 | NCBI WGS metagenome assembly JACCDX01 (sample SAMN15323450, study PRJNA562643) | freshwater metagenome | isolation source: river surface water | place: USA:Blue River Watershed | collected 2017-08-18
CGATGGCGCAGGACATGGTCGACGTGATGAGCAAGCTCGGCTTCGACAAATTCCACCTGGTCGGCCATGACCGCGGCGGCCGCGTGTCGCATCGCCTTGCCAAGGACTATGGCGACCGCGTGCAGACCCTGACCGTGCTCGACATCTCGCCGACGCTGAAAATGTTCGAGAGCACCAACCTGCAGTTCGCGACCGCGTACTACCACTGGTTCCAGATGCTGCAGCCGGCTCCGCTGCCAGAAAAAATGCTGCAGGGGATCGTGCCGTTCAACATCCTCGGCCGCGTCGGCCGTGACGAGCTGGACCTGTCGGCCTTCGACCCGAAAGCCATCAAGGAATATGTGCGTGCGTTCAAAGATCCGAAAGCTGTCCACGCCAGCTGCGAAGACTATCGTGCTGCCGGCACCATCGACCTCGAGCATGACCGCAAGGACTTCCGCCGCAAACTGAAGATGCCGATGATGACGCTGTGGGGCAAGCAAGGCGTGGTGAACCGCCTGTTCGATTGCCTGAACGACTGGAAGGAAGTCGCGACCAATGTGCGTGGCAAGGCGCTGAACTGCGGCCACTTCATCCCGGAAGAAAAGCCGGCCGAGACGCTGCGCGAGATCCGCGCGTTCATCGCTGACCATCCGATCAAGGCGCGGAAAACGAAGAAAGCCTGATCAACCGGATAGCAGCGCTCGCGATGGAAGCCAGCGCTGCGCTATCGACTCACCCCTATCGACACACTCAATCGCAACAAGGAAGCAACAATGAAACCCAACGCCATCAAACGCCTAGGCATGGTTCGCCGCCGCGAAGACATGACCTATGAGCAGTTCACCGACCACTGGCTGAACGTGCATGCCGAACTGTGCAAGAAGCTGCCGAACATGCGCCGCTATGCCGTCAATCTGCTGCCGCCGGAATCGGCGAAGCTGCTCGGTTTCGATGGCTTCTCCGAGCTGTGGTTCGATGATGAAGACGCGCTGAAGGCATCGCTCGCGAGCCCGGAAGGCGTGACCCTGCTGTCCGATCTGCCGAACTTCACGTCGGCGATTCAGCCGATTCTGTCGCATGAGTATCTGATGCTGGGCAAGTGATCAGCTGATCGCCTGCCATGAAAAACGCCGGATTTGCGACAGCAGTCCGGCGTTTTTTAATGTGACTTCCCGCTAGCTCAGGCCAGCAAAAAGACGCTGGATCCCGGCCTGCGCCGGGATCCAGTGGCGTACCAATATCAAGCTGCGTGCGGCACCTGCGGCTGGCCATGCACGTAACGCTTCATGGCATTCTCGAGGTCAGCACGATAACGTGCGACCGCCGCTTCCTTCACATGACCAAAACCGCGTACCTGCATCGGTAGTGTGGCAATCTCGGTCGCCAGTGCCAGCTTGTCGGCATCCAGCGTCGCCAGCAGCGACTTCACCAGTGCCCGGTATTCGACGATCAGCTGGCGCTCCATTTTGCGTTCTGCAGTGTAGCCAAATACATCGAAGCGCGTACCGCGCAAGCCCTTGAAACGTGCCAGCACCGCGAACGCCTTGAACATCCATGAGCCATACTCGGCTTTCACCAGATGGCCCTTGCTATCTTTCTTCGACAGCACCGGCGGCGCAAGGTTGAACTTCAGCGTCAGCTTGCCTTCAAACTGCTGTTCAAGCTTGTCGGTGAACTTGCTGTCGGAGTACAGACGCGCGACTTCATACTCATCCTTGTAGGCCATCAGCTTGAACAGCGCATTGGCGACGGCCTTGGCCAGCTTGTCGGTCTTGCCCAGCTTTGCCTCGGCTGCTTTCACTTCATCCACCAGTGCCACGTACTGCGCTGCATAGGCAGCATTCTGATAAGCAGTAAGGAAATCGACGCGGCGCTTGACCAGCGTGGCCAGTGATTCCGGCATCTGGATCGTGACCGACTGCGCCGGCGATGCCGCACGCTCGACCGCTTTCAGGTCTACCGCCGCGCGGCGGCCCCAGCGGAAGGCGCGCTGGTTCGCATCGATCGCGACACCATTGAGTTCGATTGCGCGCAGGATGGCTGCTTCCGACAGAGGCAGCTTGCCCTTCTGATACGCGAAGCCGAGCATGAACAGATTGGTGGCAATCGAGTCGCCCATCAATGCTGTTGCCAGACGGGTAGCGTCCACATAATCAACGCTGCCGCCGGCAGATTCATCGATCAGTGCTTCGACCTGGTCGGTCGGGTACTGCCAGTCAGGCTGCTGCGCAAAGTGGCCGGTCGGCTGTTCATGGGTATTGATCACCGCATGTGTGCGGCCCGGCCGCATCTTCGCGATCGCGTCCTGCGCGCCGGCCGTCAGCATGTCGCAGCCGAGCACCAGATCGGCCTCGCCGGTCGCGATACGCTGTGCACGGATCGCTTCCGGTGTCGCGGCAATACGTACATGCGACGTCACGGAGCCGTTTTTCTGTGACATGCCGGTCATGTCCAGCACGGACACGCCCTTGCCTTCCAGATGGCCGGCCATGCCCAGCAGCGCGCCGATAGTGATCACGCCGGTGCCGCCAATGCCATTGATCAGGATGTTGTATGGATGCTCGCAGCTCGCATGCACGGGCTCGGGTAGCGCGGCGAAGCCATCATCAGTCGCGCGCGCAACCTTCGCCTTGCGCGGCGAGCCGCCGGTGACGGTGACGAAGCTCGGACAGAAGCCCTTCACGCACGAATAATCCTTGTTGCACGAGGACTGGTCGATCACGCGCTTGCGGCCGAATTCGGTTTCCAGCGGCATGATGGACGTGCAGTTAGATTGCACGCCGCAGTCACCGCAGCCTTCGCAAACCGCGTCGTTGATGAACATGCGCTGCGGCGGATCCGGGAATTCTTTTTTCTTGCGACGGCGACGCTTTTCGGCCGCGCACACCTGGTCATAGATGAGCACCGATACGCCTTGCACGTCACGCAGCTCCCGCTGCACCGCCTCCATGTCCTTGCGATCATTGATGGTGATGATGGATGGCAGGCCGGAACGGACTTCGTAGCGCGACAGGTCTTCGGTAACCAGTGCGATGCGTTTCACACCTTCAGCGGCCATCTGGTTTGCTATCTGGTGCACGGTCAGTGTGCCGTCGACCGGCTGGCCTCCTGTCATTGCGACGGCATCGTTGTACAGGATCTTGTAGGTCATGTTGACCTTCGCGGCCACGGCTGCGCGAATCGCGAGATAACCGGAGTGGAAATAGGTGCCATCGCCCAGATTCTGGAACACATGTGGCAGCTTCGAAAATGCCGACTGCCCGATCCATGGTGCACCCTCGCCGCCCATGTGCGTGGTCAGGCGGTTGTGCTCAGGGTAGATGGCCGTGGCCATCACATGGCAGCCGATGCCGGCCAGTGCGAGGCTACCCTCGGGCACCTTGGTCGAGGTATTGTGCGGGCAGCCCGAGCAATACCAGGCCGGGCGCGGCGGAGTGCTGACTGCACGGTTCAGCACCTGCTCTTTGGCTTCGAGGAAAGTCAGGCGTGCCTTGATCAGATCGCTGGTGTGGAAGCGCGCAATGCGCGATGCGATCACGCGCGCGATTTGCGCGACCGAGAAGTCCGCCTTCGCGGACAGCAGCCAGTCGCCACGCGGATGGCCGGCCCATTCGCCCTTTTCGTCGAACTTGCCGATCACGCGCGGACGCACATCCTCGCGCCAGTTGTACAACTGTTCCTTCAATTGATATTCGACGACCTGGCGCTTTTCTTCGACGACCAGGATCTCGTCCAGCCCTTGCGCAAATTCACGCACGCCTTCGGGTTCCAGCGGCCACACCATCGCCACCTTGTACAGACGGATGCCGATGTCGGCGGCCATTGCCTCATCAATGCCCAGCTCTTCCAGTGCTTCCAGTACATCCAGATACGACTTGCCGGAGGCGATGATGCCGAGCTTGGCCTTGGGGCTGTCGATGGTGGTGTGGTTGAGCTTGTTGGCGCGCGCATAGGCCATCGCTGCATAGATCTTGTAGTCCTGCATCAGCGCTTCCTGCTTGCGCGCCTGCACGCCCAGTGTGTCGGTCGACAGACGTGCATTCAGTCCGCCCTCGGGCATCACGAAATCTTCCGGATAGCTGATCTTCAATCGGAACGGATCAGCGTCCACCGATGCGGTGGATTCAACGGTATCGGCCAGCGCCTTGAAGCCGACTGCAAGGCCGGCGTAGCGCGACATCGCCCATGCATGCAGGCCGAGGTCCAGGTATTCCTGCACATTGCACGGATAGAGCACCGGGATCATGCAGGCGGAAAAAATATGGTCGGACTGGTGCGGCAGCGTCGAGGAATACGCGCCGTGATCATCGCCGGCCACCAGCAGAACGCCGCCATGCTTCGCGGTGCCGGCATGGTTCATGTGCTTGAACACATCGGCGCAACGGTCAACACCAGGACCTTTCGCGTACCACATCGCGAACACGCCGTCGTATTTGGCCGGGCCAACCAGGTCCACGGTCTGCGTACCCCAGACAGCGGTGGCGGCGAGGTCTTCATTCACGCCGGGCACGAACTTTACATGGTGGTGATCGAGATGCTTGTCCGCCTTCCATAGTGCCTCGTCCAGCATGCCCAGCGGCGAGCCGCGATAGCCGGAAATGAAACCGCCCGTATTCAGGCCGGCAGCGGCATCACGCAGGTGCTGCAGCATAGGCAGACGTACCAGCGCCTGTATGCCGGACAGGTAGATCTTGCCCTGCGTGGCGGTGTATTTGTCGTCGAGGGTGACGTCAGGACGGACGATGCCGGGGGCTGTGGTGGTCGGGGTGACTGCGGTGACTGTCATTGCAGGCTGCGGGTTCGCAGCAGTGTCGGTGGTACCGGCGGCCATAGGCTCGGCACCCGCCGGGCGGGTCTCGGTTTGCATCTTGTCTCTCCCAAATGATCTTCAGTGAGCGCGTCAGCGTCAAACTTGCCCGGTAAGGCAGCCGTCGGCTATCAGTCGCCATGCCGCGGTAGCGGCGGTTCCTTCTTTGACTTCTTCTGCTGTTCTTCTTGTTGTGGTGAACCCCTGCGTATTTTGCGTTGAATCGTGTCGTTCGCGTCGGGCGATCCTATGCCCTGCTCACCTGCTTACTTGCCTTTGCCGAGCATGACTTCCTGATGACCGGCACCGGCCGGGATCATCGGGAAGCAATTCTCCTCCGCCTTCACGTGCACGTCCAGAAAATACGGGCCCTCGCTGGCCAGGCAATCGGCGATCGCGGCATCCAGTTCTTCACGACGCTCGACGGTGCGCGCTTGCCAGCCAAAGCCGCGTGCGACGGCCACAAAATCCGGCAGCGCCTCGGTATAGCTGTGGCTGTAGCGGCCGCCGTGTATCAGCTCTTGCCACTGGCGCACCATGCCCATGTAACCGTTGTTGGACAGGATGATTTTCACCGGTGCGCGGTGCTGCATCGCGGTCGACAGCTCCTGAATGTTCATCAGGATCGATGCATCGCCGCTGACGCAGACCACGGTCTTGTCCGGATGCGCTACCTGCGCGCCGATAGCGGCTGGCAGGCCATAGCCCATGGTGCCGGCGCCGCCAGAGGTCAGCCAGCGCATCGGCTCGTCGAAGGCTATGTACTGCGCAGCCCACATCTGGTGCTGGCCGACATCCGTCGACACGATCACATCCTTGTCCTTCAGCAGTGCATTCAGCCGACTGACCAGTGCCTGCGGCACGATGGCGTCTGGCGTGTCATCGAAAGCCAGCGACTGACGCGCGCGCCAGCCTTCGATCTGCTGCCACCAGTCGGTCAGACGGGTCGCGTCAGGCTTCTGTTGCTGAACACCAGCCAGCAAGCCCTTCAGCATGTCGGCGCAATCGCCGAGCAGCGGGTAATCGGCCTTCACGATCTTGTGGATAGAGCGCGGGTCGATGTCGACATGCACAAACTTCGCATGGGGACAGAAGTCGGACAGACGGCTAGTGACGCGGTCGTCAAAGCGCGCGCCAATGCAGACCACGAGGTCGGCATGATGCATCGCGAGGTTGGCTTCCAGCGTGCCATGCATGCCAAGCATGCCCAGCCATTGCTGGCTGGATGCCGGGAAAGCGCCCAGGCCCAGCAGCGTCAGCGTGCACGGTGCACCGCTGGCCTCGACCAGCTGGCGGAACAGGTCGCAGGCTTCGCGACCCGAGTTAACCAGGCCGCCGCCGCCATAGAACACCGGGCGCTGCGCGTTGCAGATGGCGTCGACCGCCGCAGTCATTGCAACTTCATCGCTCTTCGCGGCGTCGCGTGCAGCCCGCATGGCTTCAGCAGCGGCCTGCTCATCAGCCTTCGGTTGGTAAGGCTGACTGCCGGTGACCGCAGTCAGTTGTATGTCTTTCGGGAAGTCGATCAGCACCGGGCCCGGACGACCACCACGTGCCGTCGCGTATGCGTGACGAACGGTCGCTTCGACAGCAGCCGCATCGCGCAGCTGCGTGTTCCACTTGGTGATGGTGCGCGAGATACCGAGCGCATCGCATTCCTGGAAGGCGTCGGTGCCAATGACGGCGGTCGACACCTGGCCGCTGATGCAAAGGATGGGAACGGAGTCGCACATCGCATCCAGCAAGCCGGTGGTGGTATTGCTCATGCCGGGGCCCGATGTCACGAACACCACACCGACCTTGCCGGTGGTGCGCGCATAACCCTGCGCCGCATGCACGGCTGCCTGCTCATGCCGCACCAGTACATGCCGCAGCTTCGGTTCGCCATGCAAGGCATCGTACAGTGGCAGCACCGCACCGCCCGGGTAGCCGAACACGGTGTCGACGCCGAGGTCCAGCAGGGTTCGGATCAGCACGGTCGCGCCATTCGGCGCATCACTGACGCCAGCGCCGCCGGCAGCAGCGTCGGGTGTCGGGTACAGGGAGCGGGCAGAAAGCGGCAGGTCGGCAACGGTGTTCATGCCGACAATGTACAGATTTCAACGAAGACAATGCTTTCGAATTTTCGACGAAGAGCCGAGAATTCAGAAAATCCATCTAAATAACTGCGTTTTCACGAAATGGAACTGGACAAATTCGACCTCGCCATCCTCGAAGCCCTGCAAAAGGATGCGCGCATCAGCCTGCAGGAACTGGGCAAACAGGTGGGCCTCACCTCCTCCCCCTGCTGGAACCGGATCCGGCGCATGGAGGAAGCCGGGGTGATCGAGGGCTATTCAGTGCGCATCAATCCGGAGAAGATCGGCCTGACCGAGACCGTGATCCTGCATGTGACCATCGACAGCCATTCCGACGAGGCGCTGTTCGAGTTCGGGCAGGCGCTGGAAGCGATACCGGAAGTGCTCGAGGCTTTCCTGGTATCGGGCGACTATGACTACTACATCCGCGTCGCCGTCGAAGGTACTCGTGGTTACGAGCGCTTCCTGCGCGAGCAGCTGTACAAGATACCGGGGATACGAAACAGCAAATCCAGCTTCGTGCTGCGACGGCTCAAGCAGAGCCAGTTGCCTTTGCGCCGGCCGACGAAGGACGCGTAACGAGTGACCGGTTCGCGAGATCGAAGGCAGCGCTCGACACCGACGCTCCCATACATCAAAAGAAAATCCAGTCAGCGTGCCGCGTCAGGGATCGACGCGATACAAGGTATGCGCACGCAGCAGATGATCACGCACCGCTTCTTCGACGCCTGCGGGATCATGACGCGCAATGCAGTCGAACAAGCGCGTGTGCTCGTCGAGCGTGATCTGCTCGGTGCCACTCGGCGTGCGCACCACGTCTTCATAAAAATTCTGCAGCCATTGCAGCAGCGCCTGCGACACCGCCATGTAAACCGGATTGCCCGACACTTTGGCGATCGCCCGATGGAAAGCCATGTCGGTCTCGACAAAGCGCGCAGCATCGCCAAGGCTGGCACGGTGCTCGTCCAGTGCGGCACGCAACATCGCGATATCCTCATCGGTCGCACGCATCGCGGCGGTGCGTGCCATGGAAATCTCAAATGCGAGACGCGCCTCTTTCAGGTGCTCGAGCAGCACGCTGTTACCTGCCAGCAGATGAACGGCCGTCTGCGAGATCTGCGAGATCACCGACTCTGCGGACAAGGGCTTCACGCGCGCGCCCTCGCCATGCACGATGGAAATCAGCCCCATACGCTCGAGCGCCTGCAAACCTTCGCGCACGGCCGGGCGGCCGACGCCGAGCTGCGCCATCAGTTCACGTTCTGACGGCAGTAGCGTACCGACCGGATAGGTACCAGCGCGGATGTCCGCAAGCAGGCGTTCCTGCACCTCTTGACCCAGCTTGCGCCGGACGATGGGTGCTGCGGGACGGGAGGCTTCCATAGGCGTTTCTCGTTGACTGCTCATTGGTCCACTGGCATGATGCGCACACAGCTGCTCATCATACCAGTTGCGAATCGCGCGCGCCGAAGCAGATGCGCGACGAACAGCAGCCGGTGCCGCGCGCGCATGACCCCGATGCGCTGCCATCCATGCGCTTGCTGACCGAGACAAGCAAACAATCACGAGAACCCATGAGCACTTCTGCACAAACCGCCCAGGCCGCAAGCTTCCTCCTTGACCTGTGGACCAGCCGCGGACGCTGCGCCGCGATTCCTGCCGACGCCCGCCCCGCTACCCGCACCGAAGGCTATGCCGTGCAAACGGCAATGGCTGCAATGCAGCCGCATGCCGTGTTCGGCTGGAAGATCGCCGCCACCAGCGCCGCCGGTCAGGCTCACATCGGCGTCGATGGCCCGCTCGCCGGCCGCCTGTTTGCCGACCGTGTGATGCAGAGTGGTGCCGAAGTCACGCTGGACAAGAACCTGATGCTGGTCGCCGAAATCGAATTCGCTTTCCGCTTCGCGCGTCCGCTGTTGCCGCGTTCGACGCCCTACTATGTCGAAGAAGTGCTCGATGCTGTGGCCTGCGTGCATCCGTCCATCGAGGTACCGGACTCGCGCTATGAAGATTTTGTCACCGCCGGCGCACCGCAACTGATTGCCGACAATGCCTGCGCCAACCTGTTCGTACTCGGCCCGCGTGCAAATGACTGGCGCGGCTTCGATTACATCAATGAAGAAATCAAGGTCACACTGAATGGTCAGGCGATCGACTCCGGCTACGGCCGCAATGTGCTCGGCGACCCGCGTGTCGGCCTGACCTGGCTGGTGAATGAACTGTCAGCGATCGGCATCGCCTGCGAGAAGGATCAGATCGTCACGACTGGCACCTGCCGCGTGCCGGTGACGGTGAAGCCGGGTGATCGTGTCGAGGCGGACTTCGGCGTGCTGGGCAAGGTGGGGTGCAGCTTCCGCTGAGCTGCGGCAAATCGTCGCGGCGGCAAGGGCTGCCGGTCAAACCGACAGCCCTCCCTGCGACCTTATTGATTCGTCAGCGCGCTTTGAATGGTCAGCTGAAACTGGTACATCATCTCCACCATCTCGGCGATGCCACCCTCCTGTACCGGTAGGCGGGGAACATAACGGAACCACGCGTACTTTCCTCTATTTCTGCGTTCACTCAGCTCGTAATCATCACCAAGATGATCAGCCAGTATGTCCAGCTGATCCAGGGCCGCTTGCGTGCGTTCGGTGAAAATCACATTGACGGTCAATGACAGCGTCTTGGTGAACTGGATATTCAGGTCCAGGCCAACGATCTCGGCAATCACACTCAGGTAGCCATTCGACTCGCCCGGATGAAAGGCCGCATCACCCGGCAGCGTGTAATCGCGCCAGGGAATGCCTGCTGCCGTCAGCGCGTTTTGCAAGTCCGACAGACAATCATAGGCACCCGCAGCGGTCAGCCCCTGAATCTTCGCATTGCGGAACGAGCCATCACGGATGCCGCGAACACGGTGCTGGTCAATTCCCTCGACGCGCTCAATGGATTCCTGATCACGGGCGTGTTCACGAATGTGTGCCAGCTGGTCGCGCGAACGAATGAACTTGCCACCGTGGCCGCCGGCGATGTTCGTCAGCTTGTCATAGCCCAGTACCTGATGAATATAGACCGACTCGACCGCGTACGCCTCCTCGGCAGTTTCGAAACGCGCCAGGATCACTTCCAGCGGTCGCGCATTCGACTTGAAGATTTCAGCAATCCGCCTCTGCTTGGCGCCGCTGATAGCGTTGTCGGCATCGCCTTCGGCAACGCGAAGTTTTGCCAGAACATCGTCCGCGTGATAGCTGACACGCGTTCCCATACCCTTGCCGACATAAAAAGGCTCGTTGCCATTCAGTGGATCAAGCAGCATGTACACATAGTGTGGAAGTAGAGGTTCGTCGAACTGTTCCGTCTTGTCGTTCATGGCCGAGATGTCGTCATATTGAAAGTCATTAAACATAGATCGGGTTCTTGTTTCGTTGGCCAGCGCATCGCTAACGCCCATCGCAGGTGCACCCCAGATCAGTGAAAAGCACCCTGGAAACAATGTCGCGTCTCGTGCCCAAGGGTGCCCATGTTCGTGACTTTGGCGGTGATGATCGTGCAGCGGTTGCCGGTAATCTCGTTAGTCCAGAACGAGCAGGCTTCGACCGCATACCCAAAACCGCCCAGCCCTCGACGGTGACTTTCCTTTTCACAGGCCTTCTGCACGTTGTCGACTGGTACCCATTCAATCGTGGTCTTGTTCAACTTGTTGTCACGCGTGTTGAACGGCTTGTCGGCCTCATCACGCGCAATGGACGGTGTCCCGTGGAAGATGGACGCCACCAGGACGAAGGCCAGCAGATCTTTCATGAATACTCTCCTGTTATTTTGTGTGGGTACTCAAGGATGCCGGGTAACCTGCTCCAATTAGAAACGCAGGGTGACCGTTGTGAAAGGCTCAGAAGCCGATACGCATCCGACGTCCTTGCGGCTTCAGCGCGCATTCCGCGGCCAGACGGGCAGCAAGCTCGGCGGCACAGCCGATACGCACCAGGCGCGACTGACGCAGTACTGCAGCGAAATCACCCGGTGTCAGCAGATCGAGCGCGAGGATGCGCTGCTCTGCCACAGGTTCAAGCACCAGTCCGAGCTTTTCGCATGCCCGGCGAAAGAATCCCAATGCCTGCAACGGCTTCAGGTAGTCGAACAGGATCTTGGCGTCGAAACGGCGCAGCGATGCGGCATCCATTTGTTCCATCAGGTTGGTGGACGCAATGAACACGCCATCGAAGCCCTCCATCTGGGTCAGCATCTCGGCTACACCGGACACTTCCCAGTTTCGCTGTGCGCTGCGACGATCCATCAGGAAGGCATCGGCCTCGTCCAGCAGCAGCACCGCGCCCTCGTCCCGCGCCTGCTCGAAAGCCAGCGCGATGTTGCGCTCGGTCTCGCCGACCAGGCTGCCGAGGATGTCGGACGCACGACGCACCAGCAGCGGTCGGTCCATCACGCGCGCGATATGATGGCCAAACGCGGTCTTGCCAGATCCGGGCGGACCATACAGGCAAAGGCGAGCGACACCCGCATCACACACGCCCTGCAGCAGCTGCGTCAGGTCGAGTCCGGCATTCAGGCTGTCCGGATCGTAAGGCAGGCGCTGTTCGGTATTCCCACCGGGCGCGGGATCATCACCCATTGCGCGCAGTGCGTTCGACAGCAGGCAATCCATTACGCGCTCCATATCGACGCTTGCCTTGGCATTCAGGATCGCGCGCGCGACGCTGCTGGAGTTCTGGATCACTGCCGGCGACAGCCCGTCATGGTTGGCGATACGGCGGATGCAATCCTTGCTCAGTCCCAGCAGCGCCGCATAATGGCTGACGATGCGCTCGCGCACGCTGCGCGGCGGAATCTTTACTTGCAAATGAAAACTGAAGCGGCGCAGGTGCGCAGGATCCATATCGCTGATGTCATTCGACAACCAGAAGGCTGGCACGGGATTTTCTTCCAGCAGCTTGTTGGCCCAGGCTTTCATGCCATCGCGATTGCGATGGCCCGGACCCTCATCCTCACCGCCGGACGAAGTAAACACATTCTCGACCTCGTCAAACAGCAGCAAGGTGCGGCCTGCACTGGCCAGCAGATGCTGCGACAACTGGAATGAGCCTAGACGGTTGGCATGCGACAGGCGTTGCCCTTCGTCGGTTTCGGTCGCGATCTCGAACAGGCTGGCGCCCAGCTCCTGCGCCAGCATACGGGTCAGCTCGGTCTTGCCGGTACCGGGCGGGCCGTACACGAGAATGTTCACGCCGCTGGCCTGCTGACGCAGTGAAGTAGCGAGGAAGGCTTTCAGGTAGTCGACGTTATCGCGCAGGTGTCCGAAATCTTTCAGTCCAAGGCGCGCGGGTTTGCCGGCGACGAAGCTGTTGGCGAACAGGTCAAATGCCTGGGCCTGCGCATGGATCATTTTTTCCGACAGCCCGGCGATCAGATCGACCTTGTACTCGAACTGGTAGACACGGCTATCCACACGAAGCAGACCGGTGCGAAACAGACGCGAACCAGTCGCCAGCGCCGCACGGATATCTGCTTCAGGCAGGCATAGCAGCTGACACAGCACGTCATACAGGCGGCTGTTATTCATTGCCCCCAGCGTGCTGAGCGACTGGCTGAGCAGCGTATCGTGGCGCTCCAGCAGCACCAGGGTCAGGATGGACTGCTCGGCCAGGCTCAGGCCCAGCATCTCGCTCAGCCAGCGAATATTGCGGACCAGCGGAGAGTGCTTCGGCCACGCATCATCGCTGCCCGCAGTGAGCTTGAGCTCAAGGTTGATCAGGCGCTCGACACGTGCACGGTCGTACTCACCATCGGCATCAAGATGTTCGATGCCAAGTCCCTTCAGCAGCGAGACGTTGGTGCACGCACTGTCGCGCAAAATATGCTGGCTGCCACCCAGCTCCACCAGGGCCAGCAGCGACCAGCGACGGCAGATCGCCTCGAAGCCGGGGATGGCGCTGTGCAAGCCATCATTGGTATCAAGCAGATCCATCAGTCCCGGCAGGGTGTCTTTTTCCGAAATCAGCGCGGTCCTCGTCAGATGGGAAGCTCAGGCGCTCATGGAAACATGCAGCGTGCGCTAAATAGGAATCTGATCGTCGTCGGACAGCCACATCGAATCCCGACCGTAGAACGAGGTGATATCAAACCAGTATTCCCTGACCGAGCCATCGGGCAAGTCGAGGTAGAGGATGTCGAACGCGCGGTCGATCCGCACTTGCAGCTTCTGACGGGCGGGGAATGCCCGTCTCAGCCCGTAATGCCGGGCTGCGTGCCGCTCGACGACCAGGTACTCGTCATCGACGCTGTCGACGGGTAGTGCCTGGCTCTCGTTTGAAAAAGCACGCTCATTATCGAGCAGCGCAACAGGTGCGTGATTCATCTGGCCTCCGTTTCAATGAGCTGAGGAGGCCATTCGATCATCCTGAACGTGCTAATTAGCGATTCGGCGCTTGCGACGCAGCGTCGCGACCCTATCGGATATCCGGATCATGGTTTTCCGGACGCGGGCAACGCGCGGTACAGCACATCGCCATTACGGAAGTGGGCCGCGATCTCGTCACGCAGCTTGCGCGGCTCATGGATCACCATGTTTGCGCCATTCGACAGGATCCACCAGCGCAGCTCCCAGTTGGAATCGACCTCGACCTCGAGCCGATGCCAGAGCGCGCCAGCGACATAATCGATCTGCTGGGTCGCGTTGATCGGGCTTTCCTGCAGGCGCAACGCAATATCGTTGTTGACCATGGCGACCAGGTCGATCTTGCCTTGCCATTCAAAGCCAGGCTGGCTGTCGACCAGGCGCTCGAGCTCCGGCCGGGGTGCAATCGCTTCGTCGATCATCATGGCTGAAGCGATACGGTGCAGCGCAAAGCGGCGATACCCTTCGGTCTGCGACTGATGCCGGGCGAGGCCATCGGCATCGACCAGATCCGAGGCGATCAGGTACAGGCGAGCATCGCCATGCTGCACCAGTCTTAATGGCGACAGCGTCAGCGTGGTTGGCAGCCTGCCCTCGCGCTTGCCCGCCATCGACTGGTATTCAATGCGTACCCGCTTGCGCGCACTGACTGCCTTGAACACGACGTCCAGCACCTCCGGCGCCACAGGCGGTGGTGGCTCTATCCAGATACGGTTGACCAGCTTCAGCATCCAGACCGGGCTTTCATCTGGCATGGCGCCAATAGGCCGCGCATTCACCAGCATTTCCTGCGCGCGCGCGCGCGTGATCTTCAAGTGGTTCTGCAGGTGCGGCGGCAATACCGGCTCAAGAAGCTCCGACGCCAGACAAACCATCGCCGCTTCGAAATCGGACAAGCCTTTGCGGTGCAATGGGGAACTTGCCTTCAGTCGCCAGTATTTTTCCCGCCCCGGCGTGTCGTACAGCATCTCGATCTGCGAAGGCACCTGATCGACCAGCTGGGCGAGGTATTTGCGGACCGTGGCGACTGATGGCGGGTTGTTCTGAGTACTGAGCGCTTCGGCGATCCTGGTCGCCGTCATCGCTCGAACCTCCGTATTCGTGTGATCAAAGTTGACCAGCGGCGCATCGCGCAGCACGAACAGCACGCGCAACAGGTTTTGGTAGGTCTCGACACCGGCACGTCGGTTACCGTGACGCTGCTGCGAGGCCGTCGCGCGAGTGCGTGGCGCAGCTTCTTCGTCGAAATCGTCAAAATCTTCGGTATCGTCTGCAGAGCGACTCATATAATTATCTTATTTATAATTTAATGGCGCCCGTCCGGGCCCGTACGACGCGCTGACCATTGTAGCGAGTCGGCTCGCGTTCATATTCTTATTTGGAAGCTTCACCATGGTTTACTTCGGCTCCGTTCAACAACCTGCGAGCCAATGCCATGACACTCCGCCTCGTCAATGCCTTTGCAACGAACCGCACAAGCGCCGTTCGTATCGTTCGCCGCATCAATTTCTCGC
>JACCDX010587447.1_pt1 | contig 14767 bp, 12 predicted proteins | sample 7449681 | NCBI WGS metagenome assembly JACCDX01 (sample SAMN15323450, study PRJNA562643) | freshwater metagenome | isolation source: river surface water | place: USA:Blue River Watershed | collected 2017-08-18
CTCCCGCCGGTGCCGCACTACGATCTCTGGCTCGCCCGCGTCCGCGACCGCCCGCCGCCGCCCCGCGCCGCCGCACTCCTGCCGCGCCTCCGCGCCGCGTTCGTCGCCGAAGGCGTGCCGCCCGAACTCGTCTGGCTCGCCGAAGCCGAGAGCTCCTTCAATCCCACCGCCCGCAGCCCCGTCGGCGCCAAAGGCCTCTTCCAGTTCATGCCCGAGACCGCCAAGGCCCACGGCCTCTCGACCTTTCTGCCCGACGAACGCACCGAGCCCGAGAAATCCGCCCGCGCCGCCGCGCGCTACCTGCGCCAGCTCCACGGCCGCTTCGGCAACTGGGCCCTCGCACTCGCCGCCTACAACGCCGGCGAAGGCCGCGTCGCCCGCACGCTCGCCGCGCGCCGCGCCACGTCGTTCACCGCTATCGCCGACGCCCTTCCCGCCGAGACGCGCATGTATGTCCCCAAAGTCTGCGCCCTCATCGCCACCCGCGCCGGCCTCGCCCCCCACCAGATCCCCCCGCCGCGGAAGTAATCTCCCCGCCGCCCTTGCGGCGCCCCGCTCCTGCGCGGCGGCCCTTCCGCCGCCGCGCGCTCCCCGGATCTGGCCCGTTGGCCGGATCATCAGTGGAAAACTCCGCACCCTCCGCCCGCCTCTCCGCCTCCCATCGCGCCCCGGAAAATTTCGCTTCGCCTCCCGCCGCGCCGCCCCGTTTTCTCGCCCCATGGGATTTTTCGACCGTTTCTCCTCGAAGAAACCGCAGCCTCAGCCGCCCCACGCCGCCAACGGCCACCCGCCGGCCCAGCCGGCCCCCGCACCCACGCCGGCACCCGCCGCGCCCGCGCCGGCCCACGCGATCAATCTCCGCGACCGCCTCGCCGCCGCCCGCGATAAACTCGCCGCCCGCGATCTCCCCGCCGCCATGGCCATCTACGAGGAGATCCTCGCCAGCCCCGCCGGCGATCGCGCCGATGTGCTCGTCGGCATCTCCGGCGATCTCGGCTCCCACGGCCACGTCGGCGAAATCATCGAACTCATCGCCCCGCGCTACGACGCCGACCGCCACGGCCCCGCCACCGGCCTCAATCTCCTCCAGGCCTACCTCGCCGTCCGCAACGCCGACGCCGCCCAGCACGTCCTCGACATCCTCTTCGCCCTCAACCGCCCCGAACTCGAGGACCGCCTCCACGGCTTCTCCAACGTCATCGCCGAGATCCTCGCCTCCGGCGCCCCCATCGCCACGCCCGGCTCCGCCGATGCCGCCGCCTCCGGCGCCCCCAAGATCGGTCTCATCACCATCAGCAAACCGATCTGGTTCTACGGCCTCGAGCCGCTCACCGCGCAGATTCTCCCGCCCAAGGAAGGCCGCCTCCGCCGCATCGCCTTCGCCCAGCTCGCACTCCCCGGCTACGGCGAGAAAGCCGCCGCCGCCCTCGCCAGGACGCCCGACGACGAGCTCCCGCGCCTCTCCCGCTCGATTCCCCTCTGGTTCGCCGAGACCTTTTATTTCTGCCCGTCCTACACGCCCGTCGCCGCCATCGGCCTCTTCACGCCGCCCGCTCCGGAGTCGGGCAACCACTACGCGCTCTTCGGCACCGATTGGACCACGGAAAATCTCCGCCAGCTCGTCGAGACGACCGAGGGCGGCCTCGACTACATCGTCACCGGCTCCATCCGCGCCGCCGCCGGCGATTACGAACTCACCCTCCGCGTCTGGGAGGTGAAAAATTACCGCGAGCGCAAAACCTTCTCCGCCCGCTGGACGCCCGCCACCGCCGACACCGCCCTCGCCGCAGTCCACAGCCAGCTCCGCACCTACCTCGAATGGTCGCCCGCGAGCGCGGCGTTTGCCTACACGATCCCGACGCAACCCCGCGCCTGGCTCGACACCCTCGCCGGCTCGCTCGGCCTCTTCGCCGTCGAGAAGGGCGTCTTCCCGCCCGATCGCCTCACCGCCGCTCCCGCCGATCTCGCCGCGCTGGCCCAGCGCGCCACCGGCAGCGAGGCCGCCTCGCTCGCGTTTCTCACCGCCCGCGCCCGCGCCGAAAAATTCGGCCTCGCCGCTCCGTCGGCCACGCTCGCCCGCTCTCCGCTCGTCAACCAAGCCTCGGCCACGCTCGGCGCCTGAGCCGCTCCCCGCGTCTGCGCCGCCATGCTGCCTTCGCCCACCTCGGACCTGCGCATCCGCGCGCAGAAGCCCCTCATCGCGCCCGCCATCCTCGAGGATGAGCTCCCGCTCCCGCCCGGCGCCGCCACGCTCATCGCGCGCAGCCGCCAGGAAATCGCCGCCATTCTCAACGGCACCGACCCGCGCCTCCTCGTCGTCGTCGGCCCGTGCTCCATCCACGATCCCGCCGCCGCCCTCGACTACGCCCAACGCCTGCACGACGCCGCGCCCGCCTTCGCCCGCGACCTCCTGCTCGTGATGCGCGTGTATTTCGAGAAGCCGCGCACCGTCGTCGGCTGGAAGGGCCTCATCAACGACCCGCTCCTCGACCAGAGCTACCAGATCAACACCGGCCTCCGCCTCGCCCGCCGCCTGATGCTCGGCGTCGTCAACCTCGGTCTCCCCGTCGCCACCGAGTTTCTCGATACCACCCTCGGCCAATACTACGCCGACCTCGTCTCCTGGGGCGCGATCGGCGCGCGCACCGTCGAGAGCCAGGTCCACCGCGAACTCGCCTCCGGCCTCTCGATGCCCGTCGGCTTCAAGAACCGCACCGACGGCGACGTGCAGGTCGCGATCGACGCGATCCGCACCGCGCGCCACCCGCACTGGTTTCCCTCGCTCACCCGCGAAGGCGCGCCCGCCATCATGGGCACCGCCGGCAACGAACACGCCCACCTCGTCCTCCGCGGCGGCGCGCGCGGCCCCAACTACACCGCCGAACACATCCGCGCCGCCGCCGCCCTGCTCGCGAAAAACAATCTGCCGCCGCACCTCATGGTCGACTGCTCGCACGCCAACAGCAGCAAGGACCCCGCGCGCCAGCCCCTCGTCGCCGCCGACCTCGCCGCGCAGATCGCCGCCGGCGAACGCGCCATCGCCGCCGTGATGCTCGAGAGCAACCTCCTCGCCGGCACCCAGCCCCACGACGCCCGCCCGCTCGTCTACGGCCGCAGCATCACCGACGCCTGCATCAGCTGGGAACAGACGCTCCCCGTCCTCGCCACCCTCGCCGCCGCCGTCCACCGCCGCCGCGGCTGAGCCCCGCCAATCCGTGGCGAAGCAGGAAACCCGGAAGCCCTGAACCCCGGCTCCGCTCCCGCGTCCGACTACCCGCGACCCTTCCCGCCGCCATGGGCGGCGCCTCCTCTCTCCCGCTGCGGCCATTCCGCCGCAGCCGCACTTCAAGATCCGGCCCATTGGCCGGATCCATCAGCGGTTCAAACCTTCTGCTCCTCCGCCGCCGTCGTCGCCAGCTGCCCGCACCCCGCCGCGATGTCGATGCCGCGCCGCTGCCGCACCGTGCTCGGAATGCCGAACTCGTCGCCCAGCACGCGCTGAAACGCCTTCGCCGCGTCGCTCCGCGTCGGCGCGCCGTCGTATCCGGTCGTCGGATTCAACGGGATCAGGTTCACCTGCGCCGGCAGCCCGCGCAGCAGTTCGCCGACCTGCCGCGCGTGCGCCGGCGAATCGTTTTTCCCCTCGATCAGCGTCCACTCGTAGAAAATCCGCCGGCCCGTCTGCTCCGAATACGACCGGCACGCCGCCATCAATTCTTCGAGCGGCCACTTCCGCGCCGCCGGCACCAGCGCCGCCCGCTCCGCCTGCGTCGCCGCATGCAACGACACCGCCAAGTGCACCGGCCGCTTCTCCGCCGCGAGCCGCAGGATGCCCGGCACCACGCCCACCGTGCTCACCGTGATCCGCTCGCCCGCCAGCGCCAGCCCGCTCGCATCGCGCAGGATCTCCACCGCGTGCATCACCGCGTCGTAATTGTGCAGCGGCTCGCCCATGCCCATCAGCACCACATTCCGCAGCCGCCGCTCCTCCGGTTTTTCACGTAATACGTGAAATTCGCCGCCCTCCGCACCTGCCGGCGGCGCGGCCACGCGCAGTGCCCGCGCCACGTGCACCGCCTGCGCCACGATCTCGCCGGGCGTCAGGTGCCGCGTGTAGCCCATCTGGCCCGTCGCGCAGAAAACACATCCCATCGCGCACCCGACCTGCGAGCTGATGCACGCCGTCACGCGCCCCGTGAACCGCATCAGCACCGTCTCGATCTTCGCCCCGTCCGCGAGCGTGAGCAGATACTTCCGCGTGAAGCCGTCCGACGAATCCGTCTCCAGCGCCGTCGGCAGCACGCCGAGCATCGCCTCCGCCTCGAGCCGCGCGCGCACTTTGGGCGGCACCTCCGGCATCGCCTCGGCCGAGAACGAGTCCGCCAGCCCGAGATACAGCGCGTTCCACAACGTCGCCGCATGCACCGCCGGGAATCCCCAGCGCACGACGCGGTCCCGCAGCTCCTCGCGGGTGAGGTCGTAGAGATTGAGGCGCGCCGTGCTCATCGAGGGGCCCGGAGCGAAACCGAAACCCGCTCCGTGGCACCCCTAAAAGTAGCGGGAGCGTCCCGCTCCCGCTTACCGGCCCGGAAGCGGCAGCCCGTCGGCGCGTCACCGCGCCGCTCCGGCCGTCGTGCCGCTCAGAAGAACGTATAGTATTTCCCCTCCGCCATGCGGCGGATGAGCAGCGCGAGCTCCATCGCGTGATAGTCGCCCCACAGGCACGCCTCGCCGCACGGGACCTTGCGGCCCTTCGGCACGTAATCCCAGCCGTTCGGCCGGTGATACACGCTGTGCAGCAGCAGGCCCTGGTGCTTCTTGTCCGTCGCGAGATACGTGTCGGTGAAGAGCGTATCCGCGATCGTGAGACCGGCCTGGAGGTAGCGCTTGCCCGCGGCCGCCTCGCCCTTCGCGGCGAGATAGTTGCCGAGGCGGATCAACCCCTGCGCCGCGATCGCCGCCGCCGAACTGTCGACGGGCTCGTGCGCGTTGAACGGATCCGCGTTCTTCTTCGTGTAGTCGCCCAGCTTGTGGCTGTTGAGCGCCATCGAATCCCAGTAGGGCACGCCGTCTTTCGCCGCATAGCCGTCGATGTAGTAGTCGCAGGTCGCGCGCGCCGTCTCGAGGAAGAGATCCGTCACCGCCCGGCGGCCGCCGACCGCATCGAGATCCGCACCCTTCACCGTGTCGAGGAACTCGAGCTGCTCCGCGTAGCCGCAGATGATCCACGCCGCGCCGCGCGTCCAGGTCGTGAACGGCGAGTAGCCCTGCTGCGAACTCGGGCAGCGGAACTGTCCGTCGTTGCGGTTGAACACACTCTCGTGCGCCACGCGCCCGCGCACATCGTAGCTGTCGCGGCCCGTGCCGAAGAACACGTTGAATCGCGCCGTCGTCGCCGCGTGCTCCACCGCGCGGTGCAGCAGGTTGATCGGCTTGTCGCCTTCGCCCATCAGCACGTGCCCGAGCTGGTGCGCGACGACCAGCGAGCGCATCGACCGGATCGTGTCCGCAAAGAGCGACTGCGGACCGTTGAACGAATAGACATACCCGCTCGGCGCCACGCCCGTGCCCGCCGGAGTGCCCGCGACCGGCGACCACGGCTGCCGGTAGGCCGTCGTGACATACCGCGCCGCCTGCACCGCACCCGACGCCTTCAGCGCCATCTCGGTGTAGTTGATCTCGTCCTGCGACCCCGCCACGCGCCCCTCGAGGATCAGCCGGCGCAGGTTGCCGTAGGTCGACACGTTGTTGAAGCCATGATCGTGCACGCCCACGTGGCTCACGTGCGACGCCATGTATTTCAGCGTCTTCTCGCGGCCGAGCTTCAGGAAACTCTCCTCGCCCGTCGCGTCGAACTGGAGGAACGACATCCCGAACTGGAAACCCTGCGTCCACTCCGTCCAGCCGCGCGACGTGTATTTGCCCTGCCACGTGAACACCGGCGTGCCTTTCGACGGATCCCAGGCCGCGTCGATCGCGCGGATCTTCTGCCCGGCGAGTTCGAACACGCGGGCGGTTTTCTTCTGCAGCTTCTGCGGCGTCAGGGTGGCGTTGATCTTCATGGCAGCGTGAAAGGGTGGAGGAGGGGCGACGTTGCCCCGCGCCCACCGGCGAGCCAAGGCCGAATCTCGCCCGGCCCCCGCGGACACTCCGACATCCGCCGCTCCCGCCCGCCGCAGCGTCGCCGCGCCGCTTGGAGTTTGCGCCGGCGCCACTCCCGGGCGAACCTCCCGCCGCCGTTTCGCCTCCGATGCCCGCCTGGCTCGACCAGTTCATCCAGTCCTTCATCCCGCTCTTCGTCGCCATCGACCCGATCGGGCTCGCCGCGATTTTCCTCGGCCTGGGGCAGGGGATCGAGCCCAAGCAGCGCCAGCACATCGCGCGGCAGGCCACGATCACCGGCGGAGTCGTCGCCCTCCTGTTTCTTTTCCTCGGCACGAGCATCTTCCGGGCGCTCGGCATCTCGACCGGCGACTTCCAGATCGCGGGCGGACTCATCCTCTTCATCCTCGCCGCGCGCGACCTCACGCACTCCGCCGCCGAGCCGGAGAAACTCCCGCCCGACTTCGGCGTGGTCCCGCTCGGCATGCCGCTGATCGCCGGCCCGGCGCTGATCGCGACCCTCCTGCTCGTCTCGCAGACGCACGGCCTCGTCATCGCGCTCGCCGCCCTCGTCGCCAACCTCATCCTCGTCGTGCTCGCCTTTGCCTACAGCGAGAAACTCGGCCGCTGGATCGGACCCACCGGCATGCGTGCGATTTCAAAAATCGTCTCGATGCTCCTCGCCGCCATCGCCGTCAGCCTCATCCGCACCGGCCTGAAAGGGTAGGGGAGGGAAGCCCGCTTCGGGCAGAAAATCAGGAATTCGGAAGCCGGGAAACCGGGAGAAGAAATCGGCCTAGGCGCACACTTGTTTTTCAACTCTCCGCCGCGTCCGCGTCCGCGTGCTCTGCAATTTAAGCAGGAAACCCTGAACCCAGGAAAAATACCTGCCCTTCGCCCATCCTCTCCTGGTTTCCTGGCTGCCGAATTCCCTTCGTCCCGTTCTCCGGCTGCCGAATTCCTGCCTTTCTTCCTGCCTTTCACTTCCGGGTTTCCTGGCTTCCTGCTCCACCCGGATCGGCGTCCTCCGCTTCACCCGCCGAATCCCGCCAGCAGCTCCGCGTAGATCTTCGCGCTCGCGAGCAGCTCCTTCACCCTCGCACGCTCGTCGACCGCGTGGTAATCCTCGCCGCCCGGCCCGTAGCCGAGCGTCGGGATCTTCAGGTGGTGCGAGAAGAAATGCATGTCGTTGAACCCCGTCGACACGTTGAACACCGCCTTCTCCTTCCGCACGCGGCTCACGCAGTCCGCCATCGCGCCGAAGAACGGGTCGCCCGGCTCCGAGAAGCACGAGTAGTTCTCCGAAATCTTCCGCACCTCGATCCGGCACTGCGGGATCCGCCGCGCCGCCGCCGCGAGAAACGCCCGCAGCTCCCGCTCCGCCGCCGCATGCCGCTCCACCGCCAGCACCCGCCGGTCGATCGTGAAACTCGCCAGCGCCGGCACCGTGTTGATCTTCGCCCCCGTGCCGCAGTGAAACACGCCGCCCACGTTGATCGTCGGGCGCATCGTCTTGCCCTCGGGCGTCCGCCACGTCCGCCGCGCGAGCTGCTTCTGGTGGTCCTGCAGCTCGCGCACCAGCGCCGCCATCTTCTCCAGCGCGTTGATGCCGCGCTCCGGCGTCGAGCCGTGCGCCGGTTTCCCGTGCACGATCACCTCCAGCCACAGCGTGCCGTTGTGCCCGCAGCACACCGCCCGGCCTTCACCGCCTTCCATCACCACCGCGTAGTCGGGCGCGATCGGCGCGTGTTTCACCAGCCAGCCCGCCCCGAGCTCGGAATCCGTCTCCTCGTCGGCCGTGAACGACACCTCGACATTCATCCGCGGCGTCACCCGCGCCGCCCGCAACGCCCGCAACGCCGTCAACAGGCTCGCGATCGAGCCCTTCATGTCCGCCGTCCCGCGGCCGTAGATCCACCCGCGCTCGATCCGCCCGCTGAACGCATCGCCGTGCCGCCATCGGCCCGACACCGGCACCACATCGTAATGCGCGTTGAAATGGATCGTCTTCCGCGCCCCCGGCACGCGCCACTTCCCCAGCAGGTTGAAACGCGGATACTCCCGGCCTTCCGACCCGAGCACCCGCTCCGCCAGCTTCGCCGGGATCGCGTGCCGCCGCGTCGCCAGCCCCACCGCTTCCATCTCCGCGGCCAGCCAGCGCGTCACCGCATCGTAGTTTTCCCCGGGCGGATTCACCGTCGCGATCCCGACCAGCGGCTGCAGCCGGCTCAGGAGTTCGTGCGGATGGCGGTCGATGTAGGCTGCAGGCGTCACGCGTCCGCGAGCCTGCCCACCGCCACGCCCCCTCGCCACGAAAATCTCCGCGCCCAACCGTCGCCTCCACCGTCCTTCCACGTTCAACCGTCACCTTTCAACTTTCCCCCGCGCCCCCTGTAACCTCGCCCCCACTTCCCGTGTAGTTCACTCTCCCGACGCCCGTGCCTCCCTCTTCCGCTCCCACCCCGCCGAATGGCGCCCCCGCCGGCGGCACCGGTTTCATCATCGAAGCCGAGAACCTCGGCAAAACCTACGGCACGCAACGCGCCCTCTCCGGCGTCTCCCTCCGCGTCCCGCCCGGCACCATCGGCCTCCTCGGCCCCAACGGCGCCGGCAAGAGCACGTTCATCAAGTGCCTGCTCAACCTCGAGACGCCCACCACCGGCACCGCCCGCGTCCTCGGCCGCGATATCCGCGCCGCCCACCGCGAGTCCCGCGAACGCGTCGGCTACAGCCCCGAGCAGGATTGCCACATCGGCGGCATGGCCGGCTGCGAATACGTCACCTACTGCGGCCAACTCTCCGGCATGCCCCACGCCGTCGCCCGCCAGCGCACCCACGAGATCCTCGACCTCGTCGGCATGGGCCAGGAGCGCTACCGCCCGGTCGACACCTACTCCACCGGCATGCGCCAGCGCGTGAAACTCGCCCAGGCCCTCGTCCACGACCCCGACGTCGTCTTCCTCGACGAACCCACCAACGGCCTCGATCCCTCCGGCCGCGAACACATCCTCGACCTCATCGGCTCCCTCTGGCGCGAACTCGGCGTCAGCGTCGTCATGTCGTCGCACCTGCTCCGCGACATCGAGCGCGTCTGCGACCGCGTCATCATCATCGCCCACGGCCGGCTCGTGGCCCACGACGCCATCGCCGCCCTCAAGGAGCGCCACCGGCGCGTCATCGAGATCGCCCCGTCCTCCGCCCGCGAGCGCTTCGCCGCCGCCCTCGCCGGCGCCGGCTGCTCCGTCACCACGCTTTCCAACGGCAAACTCCGCGTCGAATCCCGGTCCGATTCCATCGCCTGGGTCCTCGAACTCATCCGCACCCACGGCCTCCCGCCCGCCGAGATCGTCTCCAACCCCGACGCCCTCCACGAGCTCTTCCTCAACGCCATCGCCACCGATCCCGCCGCGCCACCCCCGCTCGCCCCGGCCGCCGCTGCGCCCCCCGCCGACCGCTCCTGAACGCTCCCCGCATGACCGGCACCCTCGACCTCTCCCGCTGGCGCTCCGCGCCGCGCGGCCTCGGCTACCGCCGCTGGACCATCATCGCCGCCGGCCTCCGCCAGTTGCTCGCCTTCCGCCTCTTCAAGATCCTCCTCGCCGCCGCGTGGAGCTCCGGCGTCGCCATCGCCCTGCTCGGCTTCGCCTTCAGCCAGTCCATCGCCGACGGCGGCTGGCTCCAGACCCTCGCCACCCAGATCGGCCCGCGCCTGCAGGCCGTCGTCTCGATGCTCGCCGCGTTCGTGCTGCTCTATCCCGACATCTGCATCGGCGGCTTCTACACGCTCGTCTTCTGGCTCCACTCCTTCGTCGGCCTCTGGCTCAGCATGGTCGCACTCACCGCCCTCATCCCGCGGCTCGTCACCGCCGACCGCGCCACCCACGCCCTCATCGTCTACCTCGCCCGCCCGCTCACCTCGGTCGATTACCTCCTCGGCAAACTCGGCATCATCGCCGCCGTCCTCGCCCTCACCTGGACCGGCCCGCTCCTCCTCGGCTGGCTGCTCAGCGTCGCCTTCGCGCCGAACCTCGACTTCGTCACCTACTCGTTCGAGCCGCTCCTCCGCGCCCTCGGCTTCAACGTCGTCGCCCTCGTCGCCCTCGCCGCCATCGCCCTCGGCGTCTCCGCCGTCGCCCGCACCCCGCGCGCCACCATCCTTGCCTGGCTCGGCCTCTGGCTCGTCCTCGGCTTCATCACCCTCGGGCCGCAGAACCCCGGCCCGCTTTGGCTCAAACGCGCCAGCCTCACGCGCAACCTCTCCGAGATCCGCGCCGGCATCCTCCGGCCCGACGCCGCTTTCATCACCGCCGGCGAGGAACTCCCGTTCACCGACCGCCAGTTCGCCGCCAACCTCAAACGCGCCGGCACGCGCACCGAGGCGCAGGATTTCACCGGCGCCCTCGCCAGCCTCGGCGGCCTCGCCGTCGCCGCCTCCCTCGTGTTCCTGCGGAAACTCCGCCCCGAATGAACCCGCCCGCGCCTCCCGTTTCCCCGTCCACCGGAGCCACCGCCGCTCCCTCACCCGCGGCCGCACCCGCCATCGCCGAAGGCCGGAACCTCAGCCGCTTCTACGGCATGATCCTCGGGCTCAACAACGTCTCCTTCGCCCTCCGCCCCGGCATCACCGGCGTCGTCGGACCCAACGGCGCCGGCAAGACCACCCTCTTCCGCCTCCTCCTCGGCCACATCGTCCCGTCCTCCGGCACCCTCCGCGTCTTCGGCGAGGACCCCTGGAAAAACCCGCGCGTGCAGGCCCGCCTCGCCTACTGCCCCGAAGCCGAACACGTCCCCGCCGACATCGGCGCCTACGACTGGCTCGTCGGCCTCGGCATGATCTCCGGCCTCTCCGCCACGTCCGCCGCCGACCGCGCCCGCACCCAGCTCGACCGCGTGAAACTCGGCCGCGCCCACTGGTCCAAACGCCTCACCGCCCTCTCCAAGGGCATGCGCCAGCGCGCCAAGCTCGCCCAGTGCCTCCTCCACGAGCCCCAACTCGTCATCCTCGACGAACCCATGAACGGCCTCGACCCCATGGGCCGCGAGGAGATGGGCAACATCCTCCGCGAACTCGCCCACGAGGGCCGCAGCGTCCTCATCTCGAGCCACATCCTCCACGATCTCGAGACGCTCTGCGCCGAGTTTCTCCTCCTCCGCTGGGGCCGCATCCCGCGCGCCCTCAACGAAGCCACCTCCGCCGACGCCCGCGCCCGCTGGCCCGACGCCACCAGCTTCCGCTGCGACGCCCCCGACTCGCTCGCGCGCTTCCTATTCGCCCGCGGCCTCCTCCGCGGCTGCGATGTCGATGCCGACCGCGGCATGCTCCACGTGCGCTGGCGCGACCCGCAGCAATTCTACGCCGCCGGCAACTTCCACACGCTCCTGCTCGAAAGCGGCGTCCGCATCTTCGAAGTGCAGGCCACCGACTCGCTCCTCGAGAAGGCCATCGACGCCCCCGGCCAATCCTGACCCGCCCCCATCCTGCCGTTCACCCGCCGCCCGCTCAGCTCCCTCAACTCTCAACTCCCGACTCTCAACCTCCAGCGTCCCCGCGCCCGACTGCCCGCCATGTCCGCCTCCGCTGCGCCCTCCGCCTTTCCGCCCGCCCGCGTCGCCCCGCAGCCCCGCCACGCCCTCGGCGGCCTCTGGCGGCTGCACACCCGCCGCTACTTCACCGTCCGCCACTGGTTCACCGTCGCCGGCGCACTCGCCGTCCTCGTCGTCCTCTCGATTCCCGCCGCCGAGAACAAAACAGCCGCCGCCTCCGGCCTCCTGCCGTGGGCCGCCGGCTTCTACGTCAGCTTCCTCGTGCCGCTGCTCGCCTTCGTCTCCGCCGCCGGCGCGATGCGCGACGATCTCCGGCCCGCCGTCGTCGACTACCTCTTCACCCGCCCGCTCCCGCGCCCGCTCTTCGTCGGCTTCCGCTACCTCACGCAGCTCGCCGTCGCGCAGATCGATTTCTTCCTCTCGTTCCTCGTCATCGTCGGCCTCGGGATTTTCTGGCAGGTGCCCGATCTCGCCGCCGCCCTGCCCACGCTGCTGCTCGCCCAGGTCGTCGCCGTCACCACGTTCACCGCCGCCGGCCTGCTCTGCGGCCTGCTCACCTCGCGCTACGTCATCGTCGGCGTCCTCTACGGCGTCCTCATCGAAGTCGGCGCCGGCAACGTCCCCACGCAGCTCAACCACGTGTCGCTCATCCGCCACGTCCTCACCGTCGTCGAGCCCCTCCTCGGCGAACGCGCCTGGGCCCTCTCCTCGCTCGCCCGCGGCACGCCGCTGTCCGTGCCCCTCGCCATCCTCGTGCTCACCCTCGCCGCCGCCGCCGCCGTCGCCCTCACCGCCACGATCTTCTCCTGGCGCGAATTCTCCGGCTCCGCCGCCCGCGACTCCTGATCCCATTTCACGTATTACGTGAAATTCGATTCCCCGCTCCTCCCGCCGTTTCCACCCGCCACCGCCACCACGCTGTAACCTCCGCCCCGCGCTCCGGGTATAGCCGGTAATCCCTCCCGTCATGAAACGCTTTTCCCTCCGCTCCGCCGCTCTGGCCGCCACGTTCCTCGCCGGCCTCGCCACCGCGCCCCTCCACGCCGCCTACGACGGCAACATCGTCTCCGCCGATGCCCGCTGGGTCGTCCACGCCGACTTCGCCTCCCTCCGCACCAGCGAGCTCGGCAAACAGCTGATCGCGGAACTCGAGCAAGCCCAGACCCAGGCCACCCGCGGCTTCGTCGGCATCAACATCCCGAAGTTCCTCGGCACCCTCGGCCACGTCACCGCCTACGGCAACAACGTCACCCCCGATCCCGCCGCCCTCGACGGCACCCTCATCGCCCAGGGCACCCCCGAACTCCGCAAGATCGCCGAGAGCATCCTCATCCAGGGCACCCTCACCGAGCCCAAGGTCTTCGGCGAGATCACCGACCTGCCGTTCCCCGCCTACACCCTCTCCGATCCCAAGGCTCCCGCGGAGAAACAGACGCAGCTCGTCATCGCGTTTCCCCCGGAGCCGATCCTCATCGTCAGCAAATCCCGCGCGCAGCTCGTCAAGGCCCGCGATGTCTTCCGCGGCGCCGCCCCGTCCCTCGCGCGCAACGCCGACTCGCCCCTCCATCGCTTCGCCGCCAACGCCCAGGGCGCCTACCTCTTCGCCGCCAGCATCGTGCCCCCGGAAGTCGTCGCCAACGAGAAGGGCCCCCAGGCCCGCCTGCTCCAGCTCACCAAATTCGGCTCCGTCGCCCTCGGCGAACGCGGCCAGGACCACTTCGCCCACCTCGACCTCGCTGCCTCCTCCGACCGCAACGCCGAGAAACTCGTCAAGATCCTCGAGGGCCTCACCGCCATGCTCTCCCTCGCCGAGTCCAACGACAAACAACTCGCCGACTTCCTCAACTCCGCCGCCGTCACCCGCCAGAACGAGGTCGTCACCCTCAAGCTCGCCTATCCCACCGCCCGCCTCATGGGCATGCTCAACAACCTGCGCGCCCAGGCGCAGGCCGACGCCGACGCCGACGCCGGCCCGCGCCCCGCCGCCGCTCCCGCCGCGAGCATGACCCTCGGCAAAATCGTCGCCGAATGGTCCGCCGCCGACTCCGGCCCCGTGAAGGATGGCCTCGTCTGGCGCGCGATCGAAAACGTCCCCCTCACCAACGGCGCCATCATCAGCCTCGGCCGCACCCTCAACGGCGGCCGCGACGCCCGCTTCGAACGCATCGAACTCACGCCCGCCGCCGGCGGCCCGCCCCTCACGTTCCGCCGCGAGTTCATGCGCCCGGTCCGCGGCACCATGCTCCAGCTCGGCTTCCCCGGCGCCGACGGCACCTACACCCTCCGCGTCGGCTACGTCGACGACCCCGAGAAGAAAGCCAAATTCGCCGTCAGCCTCCACGAGCCCAAATCCCCCGCCCGCTGACCCGCAAGGAATCTCCATCTCAAATCTCAGATCTCAGATTCCAGCTCCCGTGCTCTCCCTCGTGACCGACCCGTCGCCCCCCGCCGCCGTCCCCCCGGCGGCGGAGCCGTGTCTCCACGAAGCGGATACCATCCGCGCCGCCGCCGCCGGCGACGCCCAAGCCTTCGCCCGGCTCGTCCGCAGCCACAGCCGCCGCGTCCACGGCTTCCTGTTCCAGTTCACGCGCAACGCCCACGACGCCGATGACCTCACCCAGCAGACGTTCATCAAGGCCTACCGGCACCTCGGCACCTTCGACTGCGAGCGCCCGCTCATCAACTGGCTGCTCACCATCGCCCGCCGCACCGCGCTGAATCACTTCCGCTCCGCCCGTCCCTGGGAGCCCGCCGACGACACCCTCGCCGCCGCCGAGCCCTCGCCCGCGCACGCCCTCGAGCAGGCCGAGCGCAGCGACACGCTCTGGACCCGCGCCCGCCGCCTCCTCTCCGATCGCGAATACGAGATCCTCTGGCTGCGCTTCGCCGAGGAGCTGTCCGTCGAGGAGACCGCCCGCATCACCGGACTCACGCGCATCCACGTCAAAGTCATCGCCCATCGCGCCCGCGCGCGCCTCGCCAAAGGAGTGCCCCCCGCATGAAACCCCGCCTCGCCTGCCGCCTCGCCCGCACCGTCTCCGCCGTCCGCGAAAACCCCGCCTCGCGCCACCTCGCCACGTGTCCCGACTGCCAGGCGTGGCTCGCCGCCTCCACCCGGCTC
>JACCDX010432735.1_pt1 | contig 14766 bp, 15 predicted proteins | sample 7449681 | NCBI WGS metagenome assembly JACCDX01 (sample SAMN15323450, study PRJNA562643) | freshwater metagenome | isolation source: river surface water | place: USA:Blue River Watershed | collected 2017-08-18
GAATCTGCTGGCGCTTTTGCTGGAATCGGCACCGGCAATCGAGGCCGAGTACCGACAGGCATTTCACTGGTTCGATGTTTTCTCTGTCGCGGTATTTTCGGTCGAGTATTTGCTGCGCTTGTATCTTGCGCCCGAAGACCCGGAATTCGCGCAGGCTGCAATGCCACGGGTCCGCTACGCCACCAGTTTTCTGGGAATAATCGATCTGCTGGCGATACTGCCGTTTTTCCTTGGATTACTGCTGGTGCTGGATACCCGCGTACTGAGGATATTGCGGCTGCTGCGGATTCTCAAAATCATCCAGCTGGTGCGCGAAGGACTGACCGAGTTCGTGCAGCTGAATCGCGGCCGGACCCTTCGTCAGAAAGTACATGCGCTTTTATTTCCCAGCGATTATGGCGGCTTGCTGAATCAGATTCTCGAGGTGTTTCTGATTTTCTGGATTGTGCTGTCGGTACTGTCCATCGTGCTCGAATCCGTCGAGAGTATACGCGTGCATTTTGCTGCGCATTTTGCATGGCTGGATACCGCCTCCTTCATTGTGTTTGCCACGGAATATCTGCTGCGCTTATATGCGTATCCCGAGGAAAATCGCGCCGAGGGTGCGGCAATGCAGCGGTTCCGCTTTTTCAAATCGCCGTCCGGTCTGCTGGACTTGGTAGCGATTCTGCCCTTCATGCTGGAGATGATGCTGGGTGGTGCGGTTGACCTGCGTTTCCTGCGAATCATCCGTATGGTGCGGCTGCTGAAACTGGGCCGTTACTCTTCTGCGAGCGACACGATGTTTGCGGTCATTCGCAAAGAGACACCGGTTTTGCTGGCGGCTTTGTTCATGATTACCTTGCTGGTGTTCATGATGGCCGCTTTCGGTTATCTGCTGGAACGCGATGCGCAGCCTGACAAATTTGAAAATATCCCCCAGTCGATTTACTGGGCCGTGATTACGCTGGCATCAGTTGGTTATGGCGATATATCGCCTGTCACGCCGGGCGGGCGTCTGATTACGGTGGTTCTGGCACTGGTTGGTATTGGTTTGTTTGCGATTCCGGCGGCGATTATGGCCTCGGGCTTTACCGATCAGCTGCGGATGAACCGGGAAAAGCTCAAGCAGGATTTGCTGGCTGAGGCGCGTGCGGGCGTCTTTGATGAGCAGGCTAAGGAAGCGTTTATTCACAACGCCCGCCACCATCATTTGTCGGTTGCAGAAATCAATCAGCTGATCTCAGAAATAGAAAAGGGCGATGACAGTATTGAGACCGCTCGGGGTGAATTCGAATCGCTGGCGTTGGCGGCTAAAAATCCCGAGTTCGCTCTCGCGCAATACCACACTCTGGTCTCACGTCTGCGTGAACTCGCCGCAGTGGCTGATGACGCTTATATACGGCAGCAGCTCGATAAGCCAGGACAGGCCACGGATTTGGACCGAGCGATATGGAAAGAGGTTAGTCGCTCAAGATCAGACAGAGCGTAGTAATCCAACGGAGGGGCAGCGGACAAAATGAAAAAATTCGACTTATGCGTGATTGGTGGCGGCCCGTCCGGATTTGCGGCAACGATGCGCGGTCTGGACTTCGGCAAAAAAGTGGCGCTGATCGAAAAAAACAAGGTCGGTGGTGCAGGTATTTTCAATGGCGCACTATCGTCCAAAACTTTGTGGGAGCTTTCCGAAAGTTACAAAAGTGTCCGCGAGACCGGACATGGCTATACCGTTCACGATTGTGAACTCAACTACGCTGCCGTCATCAATGAAATGCATCGGTCGGTCGGTGACAAATACACCCAGCTGCGCGAGCAAATTAATTATTTCAAGCGCAAGGAATTACTTTCCGAGTTTCAGGGGCACGGCAAGCTGCTGAATAAAAATGAAATTGAAATTACCTTGGCCGATGGCAGTAAGGAAATCATATGGGCAGAGAATATCGTCCTGGCGATCGGCAGCCGTCCCCGCTACCTGCCGCATATTCCGATTGATGAAAAGACGATTCTGACCAGTGATGGCATTGCGTCACTGCCGGATTTCCCGAAGAGCATTGTGATTCTGGGTGCGGGTGTGATCGGCTGTGAATTCGCGACGATTTTTTCTAATTACGGCCGGACCAAAGTTTTCCTGATCGATAAAGAAGATCGCATCCTGCCGTTTGAGGATGAAGATATCTCGGCCGCATTAGCGGGTAATCTGGAAAAAAATGGTGTCGTGATCCACCGTGGTTCGTCACTGGAGTCAATGAAAATTGTCGATGGCAAGGTTGAGTATGTACTCAACTACAAAGACGGCCGGCGCGAAACTTACACGGTGGACAATGCGCTGATTTCTGTCGGGCGCGTTGCCAATACCGAGAATCTTGGTCTGGAAGCTGCGGGTGTACAGCTCAATGATCGCGGTTACTGCGTGGATGATGCAACCCAAACCACGGTCCCGAATATTTATGCGGTCGGTGATTTTACGGCCGATATCTCACTGGTGAACGTCGGTGAGCTGGAGGGTCGCTTTGCCGTTGAGCGTATTTTCGGCAAACCGTCGCGCGATCTCATTTACGAAAACATTTCGACCATCATGTTCCTCAATCCCGAGGTTGCAGCGGTCGGTCTGAATGAGACTCAGGCAAAGAAACGCAAGATTCCGTATCGAATGGCCGTGATGAATTATCGCTACATCAACCGCGCCATTGCCATGGGCAAGACCAGTGGCTTCTTCATGATTCTGGTGTCCGATGATGACGACATGAAGATTCTCGGCATGCGTGTCATGGGTAATCATGCCTCCAGCACCAGCCAGGCCATTGCGCTGATGATTGCACTGGATGCGGGTATTGATCAGCTGGCTGAGCTGATTTTCCCGCACCCCTCGGTACCTGAAGGCATACAGGAGTGCGCGCGCATGTTGCGCGGTAAGTCGATCGTCAAGCCGGAGGTGTTCAATCTGGATCTGCGCTGCTATCGGGTGGATGCGGAGGGGCGGGTGGAGAACCTTTATCACTGAAGTCGCGCGAAGGGTATCGAATAGCCGCCAGACCAGGACAAGGGTTGCACCCTTGGTTGTCCGCGTTCAGAGCATCAATATCAGCAGCTGCACAATCAGCATCACCATCACCATCAGCCCCATCACCGCCAGTGACCACGTTTTAGCGTGCGTGCCCGTTTCGCCGAGGTGATGCGCCACGCTGGCACGCAGCGCACGAACTAGGCTTGTGCCGAATTGTCTCAGCAGCGCGAAGACTTGCGTGCCAAGCGCCATTCCACTTCGGATCAGCGCAGGTAAACCTCGCCGCCAGAGCCAGTCGGTATCAAGCGTGATTGTCAGCGTGCGTTTCAGATAGGGCAGGAATACAAAAAACGCCAGTCCCGAAAACAGCAGCAGCTGCAATTGGGCGACGACATGCGGACCGGTGTAGGGCGCGTAGCTGACGGCGTAGGGTAGGTGCTGGTACAGCCAGTCCGGCCAGAGGCCGAGCCCGATGCAAAGGGCCGAGAGCAGAATCATGGCCCAGCGCATCGACCATGGTGGTTCCGATGGTCGCAAGCCGGAGTCTTTCTGAAAAAAGACAAACCACGGAAATTTAATGCCGGCATGCAGAAATACACCGGCCGAGGCCGCTGTCATCAGCAGCCATACCCACAGCAAATGTTCATCTGCCGCCGATTGCGAGATCATCGACTTTGAGATGAAACCCGAGGTCAGCGGAAACGAGGAAATCGCCAGCGCGCCAATGCTGGCGCACAGCGTGGTCAATGGCATCGAATGAAACAGGCCACCCAGCTCGGAGCATTTGCTGCGACCGGTTTGCATCAGCACCGCACCGGCGGACATAAGCAGCAGCGCTTTGTAAATGATGTGCGTGAACGCATGCGCGGCAGCGCCATTGAGCGCCAGTTCCGTGCCTATGCCGATGCCGGCGACCATAAAGCCGACCTGATTGACGATGGAGTATGCGAGGATGCGACGCATGTCGTTTTCCAGCAGCGCGAACACGATGCCGTAGAAAACCATGAACAAGCCTATCCAGATCAAGACAGGCTCGCCAGGGAATCCGCGTATCAGCGTGTACACCGCAGTCTTGGTCGTGAACGCTGAGAGGAATACCGTACCGCTCCATGATGCTTCGGGATAAGCGTCGGGCAGCCATGCCGACAGCGGCGGCGCTCCCGCGTTCAGCAGAAAGCCCGCCAGAATCAGCCAGGTGGCCACCGAATCGGCACGCATGGCGGCAAACGACAGATTGCCGGTGTGTTGCACCTGTCCGGTAATCCCGGCCAGCAGCAGTACGCCACCCAACAGGTGAACGATCAGATAGCGATGCGCTGAGCGTCCACTGGCCGTTGTGCTCGCACTCCACAGAACCAGTGTCGATCCGAGTGCCATGATTTCCCAGAACACGAAGACCGTGATCAGATCGCCCGCCAGCACGACGCTGATGGCCGCGCCAGCGTACACATAGGCCGCCGTGATCTCAAGCCGGCTCGACTGTCGCAGCGCAAACAAGCCACCGGCAAATGCCGCCAGCGAAAAAATGGTCGCAAACAATCGAGACAGCGCATCGACCTGCAGCGGCACCAGCCGGTAATCCAGATACGGCAGCTGCCAGACAACACCGTCCGGCAGCTGCCAGACCCACCACAGACTCAGCAGCGGCAGCGCGAGTTGCAGCAGGCTGCGCCCGTGACCGGCCGTCAGCGGCAGCAGCAAGGCGCCGACCAGCAAGACAAGCCCCGGATGCATCACGAGCTCAGTCATGCCGTTCACCGTCTTCGTAATAGGTGTCGGGACGTTTCAGCCACCAACCCAGCAGCTTCGCAAAAGCGATCATCGCGGCACACACGACGAAGCCATATCCCGCGTTGAAACCGAACACATCATCGATGCCGAAATGGGCATGGATGGGCCAGAAATACTCGAGCACCAGGGTCAGCGCGAGCGCAAGGATAAAGCCCGCCCACAGCATTTTGTGATGTCGTGGCTTGTCCAGCCAGTGCGTATCTTGTTCCATCGATTTCCCCTGTCAGTGCAAGAGCCGCGCGAGTGCCAGCGGCCAGTCGGCAAGAAAAAACATCGCGAGGGTCAGCAGTGCTGTCGTCGTCAGCGCGATCAGCATGCCCGTGGGTGCCTCGCCATGCGGGACAGTCTGACTGTCCTCGGCCACGCAAAATGCCTGATACAGAATGGGCAGGAAGTAGGCTGCATTCAGCAGTGTGCTGATGATGATGACGACCACGGCCAGTACCTGTCCCTCCGCCATGGCACCCGACAGCATGTACCACTTTGATACGAAACCTGCGGTAGGTGGCAAGCCGATCATGGACAAGGCACCTACCGCAAAGGCGCCCATGGTCCATGGCATGCGCCGACCAATGCCGCGCAACTCGCTGACGCGGGTTTTATGCGCGGCAGTGTAGATCGCACCGGCGGCGAAGAACAGCGTGATCTTGCCCACCGCATGTGCTGCGATATGCAGCACGGCACCCGTGACTGAGACCACACTGAGCAGTGAGGCTGACAGCGTCACATACGACAGCTGGCTGATGGTCGAGTACGCGAGCCGGCGTTTCAGATTGTCGGCGTTGAGTGCGACCAGCGAAGCGAACACGATGGTCAGCCCGGCGAGCGCAGTCAGCCATCCGGTGATGCCGCTCCCGGCTAGAAATCCAGTGCCGAAGACGTAGACGATCAGCTTCACCACGGTGAACACGCCAGCCTTGACCACCGCCACCGCATGCAGCAGCGCTGAAACGGGCGTGGGCGCGACCATCGCATTCGGCAGCCACGCATGGAAAGGTATCAGGGCAGCTTTGCCGATACCCAGCATGCAAAGCACCAGCAGGAGCAGGGCTGCGGGTGGTGCGACCCGGCCGTCCAGAATGCCGCCCAGCGCGAAATCGGTCGTGCCTGTCAGTGCCCAGATTGCGACCAGCGCGGGCAGTAGCAGGCAGATCGACGTGCCCATCAGTACACCCAGATAAATACGGCCTGATTTTTTTGCGGCTTCATCACCGTGATGCGTAACCAGCGGCCAGGTCGCCAGCGTCAGCAGTTCGTAAAACAGAAACAGCGTGAGAAAATTTCCTGACCATGCAATGCCGAGTGTCGCGCAGATCGACAGCGCGAAAAAAACAAAAAACCGCGTTTGGTGTCCCTCTTCGTTCGCTCGCACATAGGCGACCGAGTAGAGTGAATTCACCACCCACAATCCCGACGCCAGCAGCGCAAACAGCAGTCCCAGTGGCTCAGGCTGCAGCGACAGCCTCAGGCCGGGCATCAGCTCGGCAAGTTGCACGACGGGTCGGTCACCCTGCATGACCGGATCGATCAGTGCGATCACGCAGGCCAGCAACAAACCGGCGGTCACAAATGTGAAGGTCTCACGCAAATTCGGGTAGCGACCGGCGACGCCGATCAACACTGCGCCAACCAGCGGTATCAGCAGACACAGCAGCAGCAAGCCAGTGGTGGTGATCATCATGGCGCTCCCAGCATCACACCGACGGCCTGTGTTGCCGAGCCGACGGTAAAGCGTGTGTCGATGCCGAAGTAGACGGTTGCAAAGACCAGCACCGCTGCCGGCAGCACCAGCGTGAAGGGGAGTCTGCGAATCAGGTGAGTACCGGTGTCAGGTGCTTGCAGATAGGCGGTTTCGATGAAACGCCAGACATACGCGATCGCCAGTAACGAGGATGAAACGATCAGAAAGGCCAGCCACCACTGGCCATCATTGATCGCCGCCAGCAGCAGATACCATTTACTGATGAAACCACTGGTGCCGGGTACGCCAATCAGCGACAGACCGGCGATCACGATGCCTGCGCTGGTCCATGGCATGGTTTTGCCCAGACCCTTGAGGTGGGAGAGCTGTGTGGAGCCCATCGCATAGGCGACAATGCCCAGCAACAGGAACACAGCACCTTTTGCGATGCCGTGATTGAACAGATGCAGCACCGCCGACAGCAAGCCGGACTCATTGCCGATGCCTATGCCGAGCATGATGTAGCCCACCTGCGCGACACTGGAAAAGGCGAACAGGCGCTTCAGATCATCCTGATAGATCGCGACGGCGCTGGCGATGAACATGCCCGACAGCGCCAGCAAAATGATCAGTGGCCGCAGCGGCAGTTGCGTAAAGCCGTCTTGTCCGAACACCGTGAAATAAAAACGCAGCAGCACGTACACAGCCACCTTGGTCGCAGTCGCCGCCAGAAAAACTGATACTGCCGAGGGTGCATAGGCATACGCATTCGGCAGCCACTGGTGCAGCGGGAACAGCGCCAGCTTGAGGAACACGCCCACCGAGATGAAGGCCAGCGCCATCAGCGCAGGCCGTGTGTTCTGGCTGGCCTCCAGCCGGCCGGCCATGTCGTGGAGATTAAGCGTGCCGGTCAGCAGATACAGCATACCAATGCCGATCACGATCAGCGTGGCACCGATGGTTCCCATGATCAGGTAGCGGTAGGCAGCGAACAGCGCCTTGCGCTGCCGTCCCATCGCGATCAGCACATACGTCGAGAGCGAGCTGATTTCGAGGAAGACGAAAATATTGAACGCATCGCCGGTCGCAGCGATGCCCAGCAAGCCCGCCAGACACAAGGCAAACATCGTATAAAAAAGGTAGTGCATGTGCACCGGCAGCTCAATCTCAATGCTGTGCATTGAAAAAATCACAGTCAGCAGCGCCGTAGCGCTCACCAGCACCATGACGAAGACATTGAGCGCGTCGATCCGGTATTCGATGCCCCAGGGCGGCGGCCAGTTGCCGATCGCGTAGGAGATAACGCTGCCATCCTGCACTGCTGACCACAGCGCGAGCGATATCCCGAGGCAGGCGCCAGACACCAGCAGCATCAGCGCATAGACCAGACGTCGATGGCGCAACAGCAGCGCGAGGGGCGCTGCGAGCAGGGGTACAACAACTTGCAGTACCGGGAAGTGATTCGTCATGCGGATTCCCGGCTCGACTGCTGCGGGTGGGCCGCCTTGGCCTGTGCGTGGGCTGACTGATCCGCATGCAGATCGGCGGCGAGAATGTCTTCCTCTTCGATGCTGCCGTAGGCCTCGCGGATGCGTACCACCAGCGCCAGTCCCAGCGCCAGTGTGGCGACACCGACGACGATGGCGGTCAGTATCAGCACATGAGGCAGCGGATTCGAGTAAACCTGCCAGTCGGAGGCGAGAATCGGTGCGGTGCCGCCGATCAGTTTCGCCGGTCCGATGTACAGCAGATAGACCGAGGTTTGAAAAATGCCCAGTCCGACCAGCTTCTTGATCAGATTGCCGCGTGCGACAACGATGAACAAACCTGCTACTAGCAGGATGAAGGTCACAAAATACGTGTAATAACCAGTTGCGCTCATGTCGGTCTGATCATCAGTTGTCTGCCGAGCCACGCGCTGCAAACATGTAGAAAATTTTCAGCATCACGCCGCATACGGTGAGTGCGACACCCAGTTCAACCCAGAAAATACCCCGATGCTGTCCATGCACGCTGTCGGTATCCAGCACGAAATAGTCGAGGAAATGGCCCCCTAGCATCATGCCGGCCACACCGATGCCGGCATACAGCAGCACACCGATGGCCATCATCGTTTCGACCAAGCGGTCGGGAATGACACGTCGTGCATCGGACAGACCAAAGATCAGCGCATGAAAAATGATCCCAGCCGCAAAAATCACGCCGGCCTGAAACCCGCCGCCAGGCCCGAAATCGCCATGAAACTGTACGTACAAAGCAAACAGCAGGATGAAAGGAATCAGCAGACGCGCAACGACGCGCAAGATCAGGTCATTGGTCATCATCGCTCCCTTTGCGACGGCGACGCAGCAGCGCGATCACACCCACACCGGCGGTAAAGACGACCGTGGTTTCGCCCAGCGTGTCATAGCCCCGGTAACTGGCCAGCACCGCTGTGACGACATTCGGCAGATCGATTTCCTGCTGCATTTCAGTCAGATAGCGCGGCACGACCTGATGATGAATCGCCGCATTGGGATCCGAAAAAACAGGCAGGCCGACCATACCGAACATCAAACCCGCTGCCAGCACGACCGAGATACCCAGCGCCAGCCAGGGGCGATGCAGCGGTTTCGATTCTTCGGAACGACACAAGTAGAGCGCACCCAGCATCAGCACTGTGGAGATGCCCGCGCCAACCGAAGCTTCAGTCATCGCGACATCAACGGCATCCAGCGCGAACAGCACCGTCGCCATCAGAAAGCTGTAGACACCGCCCAGCACGATCACGCCGAACAGGTTGCGGCTGCGAATAATCAGCCACACCGTCACGAGCATCATCAGCAGCAGGCTCAGAATGATCAGGCTATCCATTACGGCGGGTCCTTCTCATGCAGGAGGGGTTTGAGACCGCGAAGCATCGCGACCCGGGCAATCGCATGCGTTGCAGTCGGGCTGGCAATGAACAGCAAGACGACAATCACCAGCAGCTTGAGCGTGATCAGTGACAGACCGGCCTGCAGCATCAGGCCCAGCAGGATCAGCCCCGCACCCAGCGATTCAATCACGCTGGACGCATGCAGACGGGTGTACAAGTCGGGCATGCGCAAGAGACCGATGCCGCCGACGATGCAAAACAATCCGCCGCTGACCAGACAGAACCAGCTGAGACCCTGAACGAGATAATCGGGCAGCGGCATCATTGCTCGGGTGGCGAGGGCATGCCGGGATCGCCCAGGTCGCCATGCTTGAAAAATTTGAGGACCGCGATGGTGCCAATAATGTTCAGCAGCCCATAGACGATGGCCAGATCGAGGAATTCGGGTCGGCCATTCAGAAAGCTGAGCACCGCCAGCAGCAGCATGGCCACGGTACCGATGGTGCTGGCCGCCTGCAGCCGGTCAAAGACAGTCGGGCCGAGCACCAGACGCACCATCACCAGCACGAGCGTGACCATCAGCGCCAATGTGGCAGCAAGCATCATCAGCGCAACTCCAGTGCACGAACACGGCGATCGGTCTCGCTGTCGACATCGCCATCGGCGCCGGATGACGTCAATCCGTGTACGAGAAATTCATCGGCACTGGCCTCAACGGTATAAGTACCGGGTGTCAGCGTGATGGAATGGGCGTGCACCACCAGTCCGAGTGCGGTGGTTTGCGATGGTCGGAACCTGACCAGACTGGGACTGATCGGCAACGCAGGGTGCAGGATGATGCGCGTCACCTGCCAGGACGATTTGATGATCTCCACGATCAGCCAGATCAGATAGCCAGCGGGTTTCAGATTCCAGCGCAGCCCCCGGTCCTCGCTATCCAGCAGCCCCAGCCGCAGACACAGCAGCGTGACACCCAGAGAACAGAACAAGCCGGCCGTCAGCAGGAACGGCGTGAAGAATCCCGACAACAGGATCCAGAAGCCGTACAGCAGCGCAAAAACTATCAGGACACGCAGTTTTTTCATCAGGCGGCGATGTTGGATTGACCGGAAAATCAAAGTGCCTCGCGTGTGGTGTGTCACGCACGGAGAGCGAGACGCTGCAAGCGCAGGCCCCGAATATTATCAAGAAATCATCGCCCGATCGATAACGATCTGCAAGCCATCGGCATGCCTGCACGATGGCAGACTGAAAGAGCAGGGTCTTCTTGCCCGCGCTTGGCGAATCAGCTGGAAATATAGTGCTGCAGCTGCTCGATCAGCTGTTTCTGTTCTGCCATCATTGCGAACACCACGTCACCGATGGAGACCATACCGATCACCTGATCGGCGGCAACGACGGGCAAATGGCGAATTCTTTTCTCGGTCATGATGGCCATGCATTGCTCCATGTTTTGTTCGGGGCCTATGGTGATCGATCCCTCGGTCATGACTGCCGCCACCCGTGTGGTTTTAGTCTGTAGCCCTTTCAGCTCGACGCGGCGAGCGTAGTCGCGTTCCGAAAAAATCCCGACCAGTTTGCCCTTGTCGACTACGGGCATGGCACCGATGTTATGTGTGGCCATCAGCTCAAGCGCATCCCATACCGTCTGGTCAGGACCAATCGTGCAGAGTTTGCGGGCAGGGTTGTCCAGAAAAGCTTTGATGGATTGCATGCGATCACCTCCAAGCGTTGCGCAGACAAGAGCCGACATCGGGCAAGGCTGCACCACCACGATGACACGGCCACCGAGATTGCCTGACCCACCGGACGCACATAGAGCAACGGACGCAAGTGGCGCGGTGGCCGAAACAGGCAGGCAGTAAAAGTAGCATAGGGAAGGCGAGTGCGCGGTAAAAATAGCAAGCTGCGGTCCCAGTGCATCATCATTTCGCAAGGAATCGTTGGAAAGGGCGGGGAACGCGCTATGCTTGCGGTGTGCGTCATTACGCGCATTAAAAAAACAACAACAAAGATCTATCCATGCTCGAAATCACTGCCACCTGTCTTGTCCTGACCGCACTGCTTGCCTATCTCAATTTCAGGTTCATTCGTCTGCCGATCACCATCGGTGTGATGATCACGGCGCTGCTGCTCTCGTTGAGCATTATTCTGCTCGATCTGGTCGGGATTGATTTCGGCCTGCATCACAAGATGGAGGACATGCTGCGGGCCATCGATTTTTCCAATGTCCTGATGCAGGGCATGCTGTCCTTCCTGCTCTTTGCCGGCGCCTTGCATATCGATCTCTCCGAGCTGCGCGCCTATCGCTGGCAGGTGCTGGTCCTCGCGTTTTTCTCGACGCTGTTTTCAACCTTCATTGTTGGTCTGGCGGCCTGGTATGTGCTGCCTTATATCGGCATCAATCTGCCGCTGCTGTATTGCCTGCTGTTTGGCGCGCTGATCTCCCCCACGGACCCGATTGCGGTGATGGGGATACTCAAATCCGCAGGCATCCCGAAAAATCTCGAGCTGGTGATTTCAGGTGAATCCCTGTTCAATGATGGCGTCGGCGTCGTGATTTTTTCCATCCTGATGAGCATGCTGCTCATCGGTGAAGCGCCGACCTTTCATGAGGGTTTGGGCTTGCTGATGCACGAAGCCGGTGGCGGGCTGCTGTATGGTCTGCTGATCGGCTACATCACCTTTTATCTGCTGCGCAGTATCGACAACTACCAGGTCGAGGTGATGATCACATTGGCCGCCGTCATGGGTGGCTATGTTCTGGCCAGCAAGCTGCATGTCTCCGGTCCGCTGGCGATGGTGGTGGCCGGTCTGGTGGTCGGCAACCACGGGCGCGAGCTGGCGATGTCCGATACCACACGGCTGTATGTCGACATGTTCTGGGAAATGATCGACGACATCCTCAATGCCGTGCTGTTCGTGCTGATTGGCATGGAAGTGATGCTGATTGCTTTCTCCTGGAACCTGCTGGCAGCGGGTCTCGCGATGGTCATCATGACGCTGATTGCGCGCGCCCTGACGGTCTGGGTACCGGTGCACTACCTGCCGGGGTATTTCAAGCTGCCCAAAGGCGCGGGGCTGGTGCTGACCTGGGGCGGACTGCGCGGCGGCATCTCCGTGGCACTGGCGCTGTCCCTGCCTTCGGGCGGGGAGCGCGATGTCATTCTCTCGCTGACCTACTGCATCGTGGTCGTATCGATTCTGGTGCAGGGCCTATCGGTCGGCAAACTCGCCGAGAGGGTAACCGGACCTGAGGCAGCAGATGCGGAGGGGTCCGGAGGCAGGGCCGCCTGAAGCGCTTATTTTTCTTCCTTGCGAATGTCTTCCATCATCGCCTGGACTTGCTGCTCCGTGAGGCGGTACTGACGACGCAAACGATCCAGCGTGTCTTTCTCGGCATCGGTTACCACGCCATCGGCTAATGCCTGACGCAGTTGCTGGCCAAACGCCGCCTTCTTGCGCGAGAGCTGGTTGGAGAACGCAGAGGCAACGATACCCGTCATGATCGCAGCCATACAGACCCCGAGGAAGCCCGTGACCAGCGCGATGATATCGCCCGCCACGGACAGATCTTCCACGTTTCCGTAGCCCGAGGTGATGGTAATCACAGCCCAATAAATGCAATGCGGGATCGTGCCGAAGTGCTCGGGCTGGTTGTGGCCCTCGGCGAAATACATTAGTGAAGCCGAGACGATGGTCGCGATCAGCAGCAGGAAGAGGGCGGAGGTAAACGCCTTTTTCTCCGAGGCGACCGCATGAAACAGATCCTGCAGTGCCGTGTTGTACTTCGAGAGTTTCAGGATCCGGAGCAGGCGCAAGACGCGCAGCACGCGCAGATCGAGATAAGGGAAAAGGAAGTGCAGGTAGAAAGGTGCGGTCGCAAAGAAGTCGACCAGGCCAAAGAAGCTGAATACGTACTCCTTGCGGCCTTTCCAGGCGCCACCCTGTTCAGCGGTATAGCGCGCGCCATATGACCAGGTTCTCAGCACATATTCGGCCGAGAAAAACATCACGCTCCAGAATTCGAATTCGTGGAAAAAATCTTTGTAGGCTTCGTGAATCTCGTGCACCGAATCCAGAACGACCGCCGCGCAGTTGGTCAGTACCACGATGGTAATGACCCACTCAAGAATTCGGCTGGCGTTGTCGTGCGAGGTCCCGTCAAGGATCTCCATGATGCGGCGTTTCATTGCGGTTGTCCTGTTGTAGTTTTTTTATGCCGGGGCGAGGCCCCTAAAAACACAGGCTGGCCGATAACACCGGCCAGCCTGCCTGCTGCTTTGCGCCGTCACAGGGACGGCTGAGCGCTTTTAGCTGCCGATTTTGTCGGACACGCGCTTCTGGTTCGCATCTACTTTTTCGCGCAGCGAGATCACCTGATCACGCAGTTCATTACCGGCATCCTGCATGTTATTGAGCTTCTCTTTGAGCGTCTCGCCGGTTGCGAAGGTGTCGTCGATGATCTTGCGGGTTTCGACCGAGCTGTTACGGATGCTCTTGACCACTTCTTCGATTTCGTTCGCGCGCATCTCGTTGCCGTGATGCGATGCGGTGTCCATCTGCTGTTTGAGTTCACCATCCAGCCACTGGCCGTTCGAGTCCGCTATTTCATCAATGTAGTTGACCATCTCTTCGTTCAACTCGTAGAAGGTCTCGCTGACTTCGCCCAGCGCCTTGATGGCTTCCGCCATTTTCAGCGCGATGGTTGCCATCTTGCGATTGATCTTGCTGCGATGGTCGAGATATTCAACTTTGACGCGGTTGGCCATCGAGAGCTGGAAAGCTTCCTGGTCAATGCTGGTCGGATTCAGTTGCTCGATCATCATCAGCCGATTGCGGAACACGTCATCGGTCGTGCGCATGATCAGCTCACGGTTACCGCCGGCGTTGACCAGATAGCTCTGCTGGGCGTCGGTAATGTTTTCTTCAATCGTGCTTCGTGCAACCTGGATCTGGCCGACGTTGAATTGAACAATCGCCTCGACATCGAAAATCGCGCGCTTGTTTTTTGCGATCATATTTTTGATTACATCACTCATGATTTCTCCTGGTTCGAGTGGCTGTTAGGTAAGGTTTCGCAGTCCGGGCGTCAGGCGCCCACGTGCGACTCTTCCGGCAAGGCGATAGGGCTGGAGCGGGTCAGGCGATTCACATAGATCACGCCTTTGCCCTGCTCATCCATATTGGCCTCTTCGTACAGCATCTTGTAGATATAGTCCGCCTGGTCGGCTGACACGGTCGCATGCAGAATCTCGGTTTTAGGAATCTCCGGCAGATTGCCTGCGAGAGAAGCGCGTCCGATGGGGTTACCCCGAACGCTGTAGAAATAGCATTCGTTGATGCCCTTGTGATGCAGCAGCTCCATCAGCTTGGATGCACCGCCTTCATAAAGAATGCAGGTGATCTGACGCGTATAGTCGATGTACGGAATATCCGGTTTATCGTTCTGGC
>JACCDX011710631.1_pt1 | contig 14765 bp, 15 predicted proteins | sample 7449681 | NCBI WGS metagenome assembly JACCDX01 (sample SAMN15323450, study PRJNA562643) | freshwater metagenome | isolation source: river surface water | place: USA:Blue River Watershed | collected 2017-08-18
CCGCCGGTCGTCGTTGTCGTGCCGCCTCCGTTGCCACCACCGCCGCCGCCACCACTGCTGGCGTTGTCGCTGGCAGCATGCGCGCTGGGCAGGGCCCGGTTGAACGCCGAGGCGAAGGCCAGCGCCAACACCCTGGAGAACGGCGTCGCCTCAGCCTTGGGACCGCCGCCGCCACCCGCATCGTTGGGCAACGGGTGCAGCAGGAACACACAGGCCCAGGACAGGATCGGCGCCTTGTGCGAGGGGCCTTCGAGATCGTCGCAATTCACGACCGGCACCGGCACGACCCGGCGCTGTCTGCCATTCGCCTTCAGGTAGCTTGACGGCTGGCTGTCACCAGGAACATCGACACCCGCCTCGTCTTCATTGTAAATTTCATTTCTATCGCGCCGGCTGGAGAAATTGGGATAGGCGTTCGCACCCGAGGGCCAATTGTTCAGCGTGTACGAATAGCCACTGACATCGGGCGGACCATCGGCCGGCTTGACCGACCCGAAGTAAATCCCGAAGCGGCTGTTGAAAGCGGCACTCAGTGAAGGCATGTTGCCGGGCTTGCCGACCTGGGTACCGAGGGCCGGCAGGTCGCAGGCGCCCTCGCCGAGCAGCTGTGACGATATCTCGCTCGCGCCACCGCCGGTCGATGTCAGGTCCAGCCAGTGGAAATCGCTATTCTCTGGTTTGTCAGGCAAGCTCTTAAGCCATTGACCAGGCGTCGCAGTACTCACGCTGGTGGAGCACAAACTAATCGGCAACGCACAAGTCGCTTGCGAAGGCAGCAACGCGGCGACAGCCGACGCCGTCACCGACTGGTCGCCGATGTTCACCCCCGGCAGCACGTTGAGCACCTGGATGAAAAACGTCTTGATCCCCGAATTCGAGATTTCGCAGCGCACGTATTTCATCGCGTTGGCTGCCGGGCCGACCAGCCCGCCGCCCGCGACGAACGGGCCGGCGGCGACCTGCGAATAGGTGATCGTCACCGGCGAATTGCTGCCGCCGACTGCATGGTCCTGGAAGCTGACCTTGTGCAGGCCGGCGACCGTGCGACCAGCCGCCTCCGAGCGCGCCAGCGGCAAGCCGCTTTCCATGTCGCGCACCGCCGCCAGCGCACAGGCGTCGGCGGCATTCTGCAGCTCGGTCTTCGCGACGAACATCTGGCCGAGGTCGATCGCGAGTCCGACCATGCCAACCATTGCGACGATGGTCATCGCGACCACCACGGCGACCACGCCGCGCTGCCGGCGCTGCGGCAGGCGCCGGGCGCAACGGGTATGGGCTTGCGCTTTCATGGCATCCGCCCGGATCAGCGGCTGCCGCTGCCGCCGACGCCGATCGTGAACGCGTTCTGCGGCGACTGCGGATCCCGGAACGACGCACGGTAGCCGACGAAGGCCTGGCGCGCCGCCGGGCCGTCCATCGCCTCCGGCACATCCTTCGCACCCGCATCGGGATTCAGGATCTGCTGCGCCGTGACCGTCCGCACGCTCTCGCCGAACCGGCTGTCGAGTCGCGGCGACGTCGGCGCGCATCCGCCTGCCGTCACGGCGCAGGCCGCGACAGCGCTCACTGCCAGGAATAAACGCTTGTTCATCTGCCTCTCCTTCGCTGCGCGCCGCGGTGCGGAAGCGCAGCCTTGATCATTTCATGTCGAAACCGGCGGCACCCTTGTTCGGCTCGGCGCCACGCTGCTGCTGCGGCGGCTGGCCTTCCATTTTTCCGCCCAGGAAAAGGTCGGTGCGCGAAGGATCGCGGTAGCCATCGGTCGGCAGCGGATACTGCGCCGACAGCGGCTTGACCAGCCGGGGCGTGACGACGAACACCAGTTCGGATTTGTCGGTCTGGAAGTCGGTGCTGCGGAAAAGCGCGCCCAGGATCGGTATCTCGCCCAGAATCGGGAAGGCGCGGATGTTGGTCGTCGTGTTGTTCTTGATCAGCCCGCCGATCGCGAAGCTCTGGCCGTCGGCCAGCTGCACCGTGGTCGCCGCGCGCCGCGTGGTAATCAGCGGGAAGATCTGCGCCGCGCTGTTGGTGCCGCTGATGCCCACGCCATCGCGCGCGAGTTCGGACACCTCCGGCGCGACCTGCAGGTTGATGCGGCCGCCGGACAGCACGGTCGGCGTGAACTTCAGCCCGACGCCGAAATCCTTTTCCTGCAAGGTGATCAGCGGCGCGCCGGTCGCGCTGGCCTGCGCCACCGGGATCAGGATCTTGCCGCCCGCGAGGAAGCTGCCCTCCTGCCCGCTGATGGCCATCACGTTCGGTTCGGCCAGCACCTTCACCAGGCCATCGCGCTTTTCCGCCTCCAGCGTGAGGCCGGTGGTGGCCGAGCGCGTGGCGCCGACCGTGCCGCCCAGGGTGCCGCTGAGGAAGTTGCTGAGCAACTGGTAGCTCCACATGCCGCCCGACAGCGAACCATTCAGCCGCGCGCCGAGCTTGTCGATCAGCGTCTTCGACACCTCGGCGATCTTCACCTCCAGCATCACCTGCTGGGCCGCGGCGACGGTCAGCATGTTGACGATGCGCTGCTGCTGCAACATGATGCTGGCCGATGCCTGGGTCTGGGTCTGGCCGCCGGAGGTGTTCGCCATGCCTTCCTGCTGCGCGGCGGCGCTCATCACCGCGGGCCGGCGCACATAGGCCAGCGCCAGCTCGTAGACGCGCTGCACCGCGACCGCATCCGACACCGTGCCGGACAGCACCAAGCTGTCGGCGGCGGCGGTGACGCGAATGTCCTTCTCGTCCGGCAGCAGCTCGCGCAGCGTATTGGCCAGGCCGGTCGCGTCCATCGTCACCGAGACATCGATCACGCTGCAGCGGCGGCTCTTGCCCTGCACGATCATGTTGGTGGTGCCGACCGACACCCCGAGCAGGTACAGCGTATCGGGCGACACCAGCATCGCCTGCGCGACGTTGGGGTTGCCGAGCGAGCGATTGATCGCCGGCTCGGGCAGCTTCAGCAAGGTCGATTTGCCGATCGGCACGTCGATCTTCGCCGGCACGGCCACTTCGCCGTTGCAGTTCATGTTCGGGATCATCGTCTGCCGGCCTTCGCCGCCCTGACCCGCCGCGATCTGCTGCGCGCTCGCGCAGCCGCACACCAGCGCGAGCGCGCCGGCCGACAGCTGCCCCGCCCGCCGCACTGTCTCCCATCCGCTCGGTACCATCGGCTTGTTCATGTCGTTTTCCCTTTGTTTTTATTTTCCGGAGCGATTCAGTAGCACTCGCGCGAACCGCGCAGTCCGTTCAACACGCCCACGCAGGTCGGCGCATCCTCGCTTTCCTGCCTGACCACGGGCAGCTGGGGCGCGGGACGATTCTGGACGGCTTTCCTGACACCGCCCCTGGGCGCGGCGGCCGGCTTCTTCGGTGGCGGGGCGGCCGGTTCGGCTTTCACGGCGACGGCCTGCGCCTCATTCTCCAGCAGGGTCTCCTTGGTCACGCCGGCCGTGGTCACATCGCCCGGATCGATCTGATTGCGCAGCACCAGCGACAGCGTGCCGACGCTGCGCGCGAGGTCGATCTTTTCCGCCTGTTCGGGCGTGACCTCGAGCGTGACTGCATTCACCACGCGCGGCTTGGTCTCGTCGCGGCTGACTTCCTGCGCGACCGCCAGCACCATGATCCGCTCGAGCACGATCTTCGAGATCGCCTGGTCACGGCGGTTGCCGGTCTCGCGGTCGCGATGGGTGTTGACGATGATGTCGACATAATTGCCCGGCAGCGCGAAGCCGGCCACGCCGATCACGTCATTCACGCGCACCGTGATCGCGCGGCGGCCCTCGCCGATCACCGCGGAGAGCCCGCCCTGCGTGCCCTTCGGCGCCAGCTTGGCCTCGAGGATGGCCTCGCCGCGCTGCAGGCCGGTGCGCGCCACGCGGCCATCGAGCGTGCCGGCATCGCTGACGGATCCGGCCGGCACGCTGTCCGACGGCCAGTCCACCATCTTCACCATGTCCGGCGCGATGCGTTGCCCGAGGTTGATCTCGACGGCGGCCACCGCCACGCGCGAGACATTGCTGTTCGACTGGTTGTTCAGCCAGCGGGATGCCAGCAGCACGGCTCCGAGGCCGGCCAGCACGGCGACGGCCAGGACAATCAAGGCCCGTGTGTTTTTCATCTCCCCTCCCGGTCTGCCCGCGGCTGCGGGGCGGCGTTAAATCGTTGATCCGATATCGGCATGCTTATTCTTGTTGCGCTCAACATCCGACGGCTCGCCGGCGCCATCGACCGGCCCGGGGGAGTAGTGAATGCCGTGGTACGGCGGGGTCGTGCCCGGGACATCGTCGCCGGCAAGGGCATGGTGGCCGGCGACTGCGGGATGGATGCGAGTGCCGTATCCGTGCCGGCGGGCTCGCCGCCCGGACCTTTCCGGCTCCCTGTCTTCATCTTCATCTGCGCCCCCGCGATTTGGATTGGATCTGTTTTGCCTTCAGTTGCCCATCGGCCTGTGGCTGCGTCTAGCTGATCATGACAATCAATGTACCGATCGCCATCGCCACGCCGTACGGTATGGCCTGGTAGCGCGGCAGGGTTTCGGCGCGCCGGGGCAAGCCGGCCACCTGCAGTCGCGGCTGCGGCGCCTGCGCGGAGTTTGCCCGCTTGCGCAGGAACAGCAGCACGACAGCCCAGACGCCGCCGACCAGCATCGTCGCCAGCGCGATCTCCAGCACCATCCACGGCCCGCTGTACATGCCCACCACGGCCAGCAATTTCACGTCGCCGGCGGCCATGCCCCGCATCAGGTAGTGCGGCAGGAAAAGCGCCAGCCCGGTCAGGCCGCCCAGCAGGCCATCGGTGACGCCCACCCCGGACGAAGAGAAAACAGACAGCGCCAGCGCCAGCGCGGCGCTCGCGGCCAGCAGCAGGTTCGGCACGCGCCAGCGCGTCCCGTCGCTCCAGGCCGCGATGGCCAGCGTGACGACCATCGCGGTCATGCCTGGACTGAGTTGGGTGGGCTCGATCATTTTTTTTGAAGGATTCGGGGCAGGCTGTTTGCCGACTGCGACGTGACGGCCATGCCAACGGCACGCGGATTTGTCGGGCTCGCGAGACAAGTCGGACACAGACTCGTCTCGCGAACAAACACCAAAGGGCTTAGCCTCCGGTGCTGGTGGTGGTTGTGGTGCCGCCACCGCCGCCGCCACCGGTCGCCTTCTGCAGCTCCGTGTTCACGTTCGTGAACGCAGTGTTGATGTTGCCGCCGAGAGTCACGACGATCGCGACAATCACCGCAGCGATAGCCGCCACGAACAGGCCGTATTCGACCGCCGTTGCGCCTTGCTCGTCGGCCAGGAATGCTTTCAGTTTTTGTTTCAGTGCGTACATTGAAAACTCCTTGAAGAAAAATTACGCAGGAGAGCCCGCGCGCAAGGACAGATAGTTCTTGAGGGAACCGGCTGTCGGACCTGATGCCCGCCCGGACAAAGAACAGAAACCACGTTGACCGAACGTCCTGACAATGTTGCTTATTTGTCATTGAGCGCAGTGTTATGCCATACGGCAAAAAGCGAAATAGTTCAAACGCACTATTTCATATACACTTTTCTCTACTAATTGTCTAAAAATATATGTTTTATTGAAAGTAAACGCTAACACATCCGTGGATTAATTTCCGATAACTTTGATTTAAGGCAATTTTTCAAAGTCCGTAGAGTTCGATTGGCGGAGAAAATTCAGCCCGCACGCGCCTTGCCGATATAGCGCCCGCGGGGAAGCCTGCCGGGCCGGTTGCTGTCCAAGCAACGGTGGCCTACCGAAGGCGTGAAGAATCGAGAATCAGCAAAACCGCATGAACGACTACGTCAGACTTTTTTATGCGCTGTGGCCGGACGAGACCACGCGCGCCCATTTGAAGCGATTGCAAGAATCGGTCATCGGACGAAAGGTAAGTCCGGACCATTTGCACATGACGCTGGCCTTCCTCGGCAGCCAGGCCAAATCGCTGTTGCCGACACTGGCCAGGCTGCTCGACAAGCTGCCCGGGCAGAGCTTCACGCTGGGCATTGACCAGTACGGCTATTTCAGCAAGCCGCGCATCGCCTGGGTCGGCCCGTCGGAAACGCCGCCGCCGCTGCTGCATCTGCAGCAGTCACTGATGCATGAACTCAATGAAGCGCAGGTACAGATCAAGCCGGAAGGGAAATTCCGGCCGCATGTGACGCTGGCACGCGATGCGAACAGTCTCGACGAACCCTTCGCGCCGGGCATTCCCTGGCGAGTGGGCAAGATCATGCTGATCCAGTCGGTGCAGGTGAAAGGCGGCGTGATCTATTCGCCGATCATGGAGAAGGTGCTGGCCTGAAGTGCAGGCCGGGTTGCTTGCGATGCGCTCAGGCCGGCGCGGCCGCTGCCGCGATCTTGCGCAGCACATGCGCTGCGGCCACCAGCCCGAAACTCGCCGTCACCACCATTGCCGAACCATAGCCGGCGCAGTTCAGGCCGGTGACGCCGGCGGTTGATTCGGCGGCGTCATCCTCGTCGGTCGCGCAGACCTCGGGATGGCGCAAAGGCTCCATCGAATACACCGCGTCGATGCCGAACTTGCTCTTCGCGCCGCGCGGGAAGCCATGGCGCAGCCGCAGGTTCTTGCGCACGCGCTTGAGCAGCGGTTCCTGCTCGGTGCGCGCGAGATCGGCAACGGCGATGCGGGTCGGATCGGTCTGCCCGCCGGCGCTGCCGATGGTCAGCAACGGTATCTTGTGCGCATGGCAGTGAACGATCAGGGCTGTCTTCGCGCGCGCATCGTCGATCGCATCGATCACGTAGTCGTAGCGTCCCGGCGGTACCAGCGCAGCGACATTGCCGGCATCGATGAATTCCTCGATGCAGGTGACCGCGCAGGCCGGATTGATCTGCGCGATGCGCTCGGCCAGCGCGACCACCTTGGCCTGCCCGAGCGTGTCGGTCAGTGCGTGTATCTGGCGGTTCACGTTGGACTCGGCGAGATGGTCGAGGTCGACCATCGTGATGTGGCCGATCGCGGTGCGCGCCAGCGCCTCGACCGCCCACGAGCCGACGCCGCCGACGCCGATCACGCAGACGCGCGCAGCACGAAACGCCGCCAGCGCAGACGGGCCGTACAGGCGCGCGATGCCGCCGAAGCGGCGCTCGAAGTCGATGTCGGATGCCGAGGTGTCATCCGCCGCAAGTGCTGTGGGTAGTGCTGTGGGTAGTACGCTGGCCATCCGCGCATTTTAACGGACGTAAAGCTTGCACCGGGCTTAAACTCACGAAATGGCCAGTTTCACAGGCCCCCTCTTTCACTCTCGCCAAGCACGTGTTTCGCCTTTCTCCGCTGCTGTCACTGATCGCCGTCGCCGTTGCCGCGCATGTCGCGCTCGGCGCCGCGCGCGTGACGACGTCGCTGTATGCGCTGTCGCTGCAGGCGTCCGAGTTCACCGTCGGCACACTGATTGCGCTGTTCGCCGTCTTCCCGATGCTGCTCGCAGTGCCGATGGGCCGCGTGATCGATCGCGGCGGCGTGCGCCGACCGCTGATGGCCGGCTGCGTGGTCGCGTCGCTCGGAGTCGCGGTTGCCGCAACGGTGAAAGCCATCGCCGCGCTGTATGTCGCGGCGATCCTGATCGGCACCGGCTTCATGGCGATCTTCATCGCCGCACAGCACGCAGTCGGCACGCTCGCCGCGCCCGACCAGAAGGCGGCGGGCTTCAGCAAGCTGTCGGTCGGCTTCTCGGTCTCGGCCTTCCTCGGGCCATTGATCGCCGGCTTCACGATCGACCACGTCGGCCACGCGGCCGCCTTCGCTGCCTGCGGCGTATTCACGCTGCTGGCCTTCGCGATCGCGTCCGGCCGCGCGCTGCGGACGCTGCCGATGCAGCCGGCGGGCAACGCACAGCACAAGGGCAGCCCGCTGCAGCTGCTGCGCGACCGCGATCTGCGCGGCGTCTACTTCGTCGGCATCCTGCTGGCGGCGGCGTGGGACCTGTTCGCTTTTGTCACGCCGATCCGCGGCACCCAGCTCGGCTTCTCGGCAACGACCATCGGCATGATCCTCGCGTCATTCTCGGCCGCGACCCTGGTCGTGCGCATCGCGATGCCCGGCATCGTGCGCCGCTTCCGCGAATGGCAGGTGCTGACCGGCGCGCTGTGCGCCGCCGCACTCTGCTATGGGCTGCTGCCGTTCATGCAGCAGCCGCTGGCGATGGCCGCCACCGCATTCGCGCTCGGCCTTGCGCTGGGCAGCGGCCAGCCGAACGTGCTCGCATTGCTGCACATGGGCGCACCGCCCGGGCGCGGCGCCGAGGCGATCGCCATCCGCGCCAGCATCGGCAACCTGTCGGCGGTATCGCTGCCGCTGGCCTTCGGCGCGGCCGGCGCCACGCTGGGTCTGTTTGCCGTATTCTGGGGGCTGGGCGCGATCGTCGCGTGCGGCATTCCCGTCGCGGCGCGCCGGGCCTTCAAGACTTCCCACTGACGACACCACGATCCACATGCACAAGACCCCGTCCATCGCCGACCTGCGCCGCGACTACAGCCACGCGACGCTTTCCGAACATGATGTCGATGCCGACCCGATCCGGCAGTTCAGCGCCTGGTTCCACCAGGCGCTGGAAGCGCAGCTGCACGAGCCGAATGCGATGGGCCTTGCCACCGTCGGCGCCGACGGCAAGCCGTCGCTGCGCATCGTGCTGCTGAAGGATGTCGACGAGCGCGGCTTCACTTTCTATACGAACTACCAGAGCCGCAAGGGCGAGAACCTGCTGCAGAATCCGCATGCGGCGCTGACCTTCCACTGGCATGAACTGGAGCGGCAGGTGCGCATCGAGGGACGCGTCGAGCGCGTCGCCGGCGAGGAGAGCGATGCCTATTACGCGATCCGCCCGCTGAAGAGCCGCATCGGCGCGCATGCGTCCGCGCAGAGCCGGACGATCGACAGCCGCGAACAGCTGGAACAGCAGTTCCATCAGGCCGAAGCGCAATACGGCGAGCATCCGCCGCGGCCGGCGCACTGGGGAGGTTACCGTCTGGTGCCGGAGTGGATCGAGTTCTGGCAGGGTCGGCGCTCGCGGCTGCACGACCGCGTCGCCTACACGCGGCAGGCAGACGGCAGCTGGACGCGCGAGCGTCTGCAGCCCTGAGAACGGGTTGAGAGAGGAAACGGCGCCGCGCAGCCAGCGCCGCCATCGCAGCGTCGCTCAGCGGCGCAGCTTGTTCTCGAACACCTTCCTGAATTTCGCGACCTTCGGCGCCACCACGAAGGCGCAGTACGATTGCAGCGGGTGGTTCGCGAAATAGTTCTGGTGATATTCCTCGGCGCGGTAGAACGCGGGGGCCTCGGCCAGCTCGGTCACGATGGGCGCATCCCACACATGCGCCATCTCGGCGATCACCTGCCTTGCGGTGGCCATCTGCTCGGGGCTGTTCGCGAAGATCACCGAACGATACTGCGTGCCGACGTCATTGCCCTGCCGGTTCAGCGTGGTGGGGTCGTGGATGGTGAAGAAGATTTCGAGGATGTCGCGGTAGATGACGACGGACGGATCGAAATGCACGCGCACCACTTCCGCGTGGCCGGTGCTGCCATCGCATACCTGCTCGTAGACCGGATCGACGACCTGTCCGCCGCTGTAGCCGGACTCGACCCGGCTGACGCCCCGCACTTCCAGGTAAACGGCCTCGAGGCACCAGAAACAGCCGCCGCCGAGTGTTGCGATTTCTGTGTTCATGGCGGGCTCCGTGAAATGATGACTGTTGTGGCCAAGGGTAGCGCAACTTGTGGCGCGCTGCAGGCCACGCGGCACGAGCCAGCGCAAAGCGCGTCGCGCGACGGATTGCAGACGCATCGGCAAGTACCTCAGGAGCCCGTCCTCAACGCCGGTCCGCAGGCCGCAAACTGCATCAGCTGCGCCGTCGCCAGCGCAGGCAACACGACCTGCCGCAGCAGGTCGGCGGTGAAGATCCTGTCATCGACAAAGGTCGAGCGCGGCCGTGCCGGCAGCTCGGCGCACAGTGCGGACAGGCTGGCGAGCTGCCACTGCCCGTCGTCGGCGGGCAGCCACAATGCGGCGCGCGTGGCATCGTCGGCAGCGATCACCGGATCGATATGGCACCAGGCAGCCAGCAGGTCCTCGAGGCGGCGCAGGTCCGCGCGCTGTACGTCCTGCAGGTCGATGCCGTCGTCATGCACGACCAGCGTCACCTGTCGCTCGGCGATCAGCACGGCGCGTTTCGCCGCCGCGATGCCTTCCAGCGGCAGCAGCGACGCGCCGATGCGCAGCAGCGCGAAGTACAGCACGATCGCATCCGGATGGCCGCGGCCGACATAGGCCACCGTATCGCCGGCGCGCACGCCCCATTCACCCTGCAGGCGGGCCGAGCCGCGCTCGATGCGCGACCACAGGCGGCGGTAAGTGATGTCGCGGTCGGGCAGCACATGCGCGAGCCGGTCGGCGTGCGTGCCGGCATGCTGCTGCAGCAGCGCGAGCATCGATATTTTTGCTGTCTCCATGCCGTGATTCTACGCAACATGCGGTCGCCTTCCGCGCGTCCCGGGCAATTTGGGCATAATTCGGGGATAGCCCTTATCAGACCAGCATGCTCACCTCCACTGTCCGCGCGGCCGATCCCGAATTCGACACCCGCCACTTCCGTGCCGCCCTGTCGCAATTCGCCACCGGTGTGACCGTGATCACCACGCGCGACGAACGCGGCGGCTTCTTCGGCCTGACGGCCAGCTCGTTCAACTCGGTCTCGCTGGAACCGCCGCTGGTGCTGTGGAGCCTCGGCGGCGGCTCGCGCAGCCTGCCGCTGTTCTCGGGGAATTCGCATTACGTGATCAACGTGCTGTCCGGCGACCAGGCGTGGCTGGCCGAACGTTTTGCCAGCCGCATCGACGACCGCTTCGAAGGCGTCGACTACGAGCTGTCGCAGACCGGGCTGCCCATCCTGCGCGGCGTGTCCGCCTGGTTCGAATGCCACAATCGCAGCCGCTACCCGGAAGGCGATCATGTGATTTTCGTCGGCGAGGTGGAGCGCTGCGCGTTCGACAAGAAGGCGGCGCTGGTGTTTCACGGCGGCCGGTTTGCGCAGCTGGGGGGGTGAGGTTCGTAAAAGCGGTTCGACGCCATCGCAGTCCAACACGCACGGGGTTGATCGACGATGGATCCCAGCTGGCGCTGGGATGACGGAATTGAAGTGAGCCGGCTTTTGATACGTCATTCCGGCGCAAGCCGGAATCCATCGCCATTCGGAGTGCAAAGTCCTCAGCCGAGCAGCTTCTCCAGCACCCCCGCCGAATCAAACGCCGCACGACGCAAGCGGTCGTTCACGCCCTGCCACGCACTGTCCTGCGGCGGCTGTTCCACCACGATCAGGTCGGCGCCCTGCGTATCCAGCGCGCGCAGGCTGACATACAAGCCATGCGCATAGCCCTCGGGCGCGGCCGGCAGGCGCGCCGACCACGGTGCCGATGTCGCCTCTGACCACTGCATCAACGCAACTCGCCTACCCTTCGCACGCAGCCGTTCGACGACATCGGCCAGCGCGGCGGACTCGACAAGCGCCACCGGCGTATGCGGCGCATAGTGCGCGTCGAGGCTGCCCGACACGCGCGGTGCGGCCGCATCCGGCAAGGCCAACGCGCGCCCGAGCACCTGCTCGACCTGCGCCGCGCTGATGCGCCCGGGGCGCAGCAGCACCGGCCCGCGCGTGTCCAGTCGGGTCAGGTCGACGATGGTGGACTCGATGCCGACCTCGCTCTGCCCGCCGTCCAGCACCGCCGCCAGCGGGCCCGCACCGGGCGCGCCGAATTCATCGATCACATGCTGCGCCGTCGTCGGGCTGACGCGGCCGAAGCGATTTGCGGACGGCGCCGCAATGCCGCCCTGCCCGCCACGGAATTCCTTCAGCAGCGCCTGCGCAACCGGATGCGACGGGCAGCGCAGCCCGACCGAATCCTGCCCGCCGGTGACAGCCGCCGGCACGTTCGACGCACGCGGCAGGATCAGCGTCAGCGGCCCCGGCCAGAAGGCGTCGATCAGCTTGCCGGCTTCGGATGGAATGGCGCTCGCCCAGCGCGACAGATCGGCGTCGCGCGCGACATGCACGATCACGGGATGATTCGACGGCCGGCCCTTGGCCGCAAAGATCGCGGCTACCGCGTCCGGGTTGCCCGCATCGGCGGCCAGCCCGTACACGGTCTCGGTCGGCATCGCGACCAGCTGGCCCGCCTCGAGCAGGCGCGCCGCGTCGCGGATCGCGTTCAGGTCGAGGTTCATCGGCTCAGGCGTCGATGCCGAGGATGCGGCAGGCCTGTGCGAAGCGCTGCTGCGCTTCGGCCAGCGTCGGCGCGACGAAGGTCACGTGGCCCATCTTGCGGCCGCGACGCGGATCGTCCTTGCCGTACAGGTGCAGGTTTGCACCGGGCAGCGCGAGCACCTGTTCCCAGGCCGGCTCGCGCGGGGTATCGGACGCATCGGCGAACCACAGGTCGCCAAGGATGTTCAGCATCACCGCCGGCGAATGCTGGCGCGCTTCGCCGAGCGGCAGCTTCGCCATCGCGCGCACCTGCTGCGCGAACTGGCTGGTGATGCAGGCATCGATCGTGTAATGCCCGCTGTTGTGCGGCCGCGGCGCCATCTCGTTGACGACCAGCGTGCCGTCCTTCAGCACGAAGAACTCCACGCACAGCACGCCGACGTAGTCGAGCCGCGCAATGATCTCCAGCGCCGCCGCCTGCGCGCGCGCCGCGCAATCGGCGGTCACGTTCGGTCCGGGCACGGTGGTGGTGAACAGGATGCCGTCACGGTGCACGTTCTCGGCGATCGGATAGACCACCGCCTGCCCGTCGGCGCCGCGCGCGGCCAGCACCGACACCTCGTACGCCAGCGGCAGCATCTGCTCGAGCACGCAGGTCACGCCCATCATCTGCGCGAACGCTTCACGCGCTTCGTCACGCGAACGCACGCGCACCTGCCCCTTGCCGTCGTAGCCCATGCGCACGGTCTTGAGGATGCCGGGGAACAGCGCGTCCGGCAGCGCATCGATGTCGGCCGCCGACGCAATCGCCTGATGCGGCGCCGGCAGCACACCGGAAGCCTGCGCGCAGTCGGTGAAGAATTTTTTCTCGGCGAGACGGTCCTGCGCAACCGACACGCAGGCGGCCGACGGTGCGACGAAGGCCTGCTGCGCCAGCAGCGCGAGGCTGTCGGCGGGCACGTTCTCGAATTCGGTGGTGACGGCGACGCACTGCTCGCCAAGCTCCTTCAGCGCGGCGGCATCGGTATAGCCGGCCGACAGCAGATGGTCGGCCGCGTGGCCGGCCGGGCAGTCCTTCGCCGGCTCGAGCACGGCGACCTTGTAGCCCATCGCCTGCGCGGCATGCGCGAACATGCGGCCGAGCTGGCCGCCGCCCATCACGCCCAGCCAGGTGGACGGCGTGGCGGCAGGAATGAAGGCTTCGGTCTGGTTGCTGGATTTCATGCGGGGAGTTTCATTGCCTTCGCAGCCTCGGTCTGCTGCGCGCGGAAGTTCAGGAGTTTCTCGGCCAGCGCGGCGTCATCGACCGCGATCATCGCAATCGCCGACAGCGCCGCATTGGCGGCGCCGGCCTCGCCGATCGCATAGGTCGCCACCGGTATGCCCTTGGGCATCTGCACGATGGACAGCAGCGAGTCTTCGCCGCGCAGGTATTTCGACGGCACCGGCACGCCCAGCACCGGCACGATGGTCTGCGACGCGATCATGCCCGGCAGGTGCGCGGCGCCGCCGGCGCCCGCGATGATCGCGCGCAAACCGCGCGCGCGCGCCGACTTCGCATACTCGAACATCTGGTCGGGCATGCGGTGCGCGGAGATCACCTGCGCTTCATGCGGCACGCCGAATTCCTTCAGCAGCGCGACCGCATGCTGCATCACGTCCCAGTCGGACGAGGATCCCATCACCACGCCGACCAGCGGGGCGGCTGCGGGCTTGTTCGCTTCGCTCATCATCAGTCCTTCAGTTCGTTGCCGGTCAGGCGCTGCAGCGCCTCGCGGTATTTGGCACCGGTCTTTTCGATCACGTCGGCCGGCAGCGCCGGCGCGGGCGCGGTCTTGTTCCAGTCGCTCAGCGTCTCGAGATAATCGCGCACGAACTGCTTGTCAAATGACGGCGGCGAGATGCCTTCCGCATACGAATCGGCCGGCCAGAAGCGCGACGAATCGGCGGTCAGCACTTCGTCCATCAGGTGCAGCGTGCCGTCCTCGTCGAGGCCGAACTCGAACTTGGTGTCGGCGATGATGATGCCGCGCGTGGCCGCATAGTCGGCAGCGGTCTGGTACAGGCGGATGCTGATGTCGCGCATCTTCTCGGCCAGTTCCTTGCCGATGCGGTTCACCATGTCGTCGAAGCTGATGTTCTCGTCGTGCTCGCCGATGTCGGCCTTCGCCGCCGGCGTGAAGATCGGCTGCGGCAGTTTGGCCGCGAGCTTCAGTCCGGCCGGCAGCGGGATGCCGCAGACGGCGCCGGTGGACTGGTAGTCCTTCCAGCCGGAACCGATCAGGTAGCCGCGCACTACGGCCTCGACCAGGATGGGCTTGAGCCGCTTGGCCACCACCGCACGTCCGCGCACCTGCTCCACCTCGTCCGGCGCGACCACGCTCTCCGGCGCGACGCCGGTCAGGTGGTTCGGCACGATGTCGCCGAGCTTTTCGTCGATGACGACGCGCAGCATTTGAGAGGTACGGCCTTGCAGCATTTGCTGGAAGCTGCCGGCAGCGGCGACGATGTGAGTGGCACGGCCGGATTCGCGCAGCAGCCGCAGCACG
>JACCDX011373915.1_pt1 | contig 14763 bp, 17 predicted proteins | sample 7449681 | NCBI WGS metagenome assembly JACCDX01 (sample SAMN15323450, study PRJNA562643) | freshwater metagenome | isolation source: river surface water | place: USA:Blue River Watershed | collected 2017-08-18
AAAATAAACGACGTATATCAAGACCCAAATGTTTGGATGACAAGTGGTTCATTCAAATATCAGGATGGTAGACCAGGTTTTAACAGACCTATATTGACCACAGATAATATTAGAAAATCTAATTTCACATTATCACATCTCAGAACATGGAAAGCATGGTTATGGAAAAAAATAGATGAAAAAGATTTAAGAGATGAAAAAGATAACTATTGGAGTGTGGCCGGTGACTTGGCATTTATGTGGCCGATGATTGAAATGTCAGGATTGGAACACTTTAAATTTATCGATGAAGTATTATATGTTTATAACGAATCAAACCCTATTAATGACCATAAAGTTGACTTCAGTAAGGTTAGAAACACACACACTATAATATCAAATAAAACACCATATAAAAAAATTTAAATGTATACAGAACATAACGCCAGATGGGACAAAGATAACGGAAATCATTTTTTAGTTGCAACATACCCCTTAAATGAAAATTCATGGGTAATCGAATTAGGAGGATTTATGGGTCATTGGACTAAAAGAATTTATGATCAATATAAATCTAATGTTATTGTTGTCGAACCAATTTCGGACTTCTGTAATACTATTAGAAGAGATTTTGCAGATATAGATAAAATCAAAATCGAACAAGTTGGTATTTCAACTGAACCAAAAGATATTATGATATGTCATAACGGAGATGCTTCGTCTCAATATCTTGAGCAAACATCGAATCAAATAATGGTTCACTGCGAAACTTTAGAATACTTTTTAGAAAAATATAATGTCGACAAAGTTGACCTTATGCAGGTTAATGTTGAAGGTGAGGAATTCCCTTTATTCGAACATTGGTTGAAGTCAGACATTCTAAAGAAATTTAAATTCCTACAAATCCAATTCCACAGAGTTGGAGTGGATCATGAAGAAAAAAGAATCAAAATACAAGAAGGATTAAAATCTAAAGGGTTTGAATGTAATTGGGATTATCCTTATGTATTTGAATCTTGGGAGAATAAGAATTTGTAATTACCTATTTTTTTTATACACGATTGATGTATAATTACCTCTATGGCATTTAGTTCTGAAATGGAGGCGAAAATTGTTGAGATTTTCCAAAACAACAAAGTAAAAAACATCTTGCACATCGGTGCTTGCTTAGGTGAAGAAAAACCTTTTTACGAAACACTCAACCCCGAAAAAATTTATTGGTTCGAACCAAACCCTAATCTTATCTCAGAATTGAGAAATAGGATTGCAACGGAGAAATACGAAAGTATTTTGTTTCCGTATGCGGTGGGAAAAGAGAATGGATCTCTACCATTTAATATTATCGGTGATGACAATCAAACCAATCCAGGATGTTCATCTTTAAGAGGTTTAAAAGAACATTCAAAATTGTATCCACACATTAAGTGGAAAGACAGTGTAATGGTGGATGTTGTCAATATAGATTCTTTCATAAAAGAAAATAATTTAGTTCAAGAATTTGATCTTGTTAGTTTAGATACTCAAGGTAACGATTACGATATCCTCGCATCAAGTGAGTTTATCTTTACAGCAAAGGCTATTGTAATTGAAACCGCAGAATTAGAACTTTACGATGGACAAGTAGTTGAACAAGAATTAACTAAATTTTTAGAATCGAAAGGATTCATAAAAGAATTTTATTCTAAATTTGACCCTTTATGGGGTGACACTTTATACATAAAAAAATGAGCAATTTAATCACATGTAATCTAATGGGCGGATTAGGAAATCAATTATTTGAAGCAGCCCACGCATTATCACAAGGATTCAAACACAACAGAGAAGTAGTGTTTATTCCAAGATCATGGACACCAGGACAAGGAAGAGGTGCCGAAAACTACGTAGACAATGTTTTCAGAAACTTAAAATTTGTGGACAACTTAGACGGTTTCACAAGAGTCTCTGAAGGACCATTCGAATATAGTGAGGTGAATCCACTTGAAGAAAATACCGTATTTGACGGGTACTTTCAAAGCACAAAAAACTGGTTTGGATATGAAGATAAAATCAGAGAAATATTCCAACCATCAGAAGAGTTGGTGTCTGAGTTTCATTCGAAATACCCACAACTTAACAACGGTGAAACATTATCACTTCACGTAAGAAGAAGTGAATACATGCAATATCCTGAGATTCACCCAATAATCACCAAAGAATATATTGAAGAAGCCCTTAAGATAATTGGTTCTTATTCTACAGTATTCGTTTTCAGTGATGATCACCAATGGGTTAAAGATAACTTGAATTTCCCATCAGTAATCTTCGTTGAAGAAGACCAAGATTGGAAAGAATTATATCTTATGAGTCTTTGCAAAAATCATATAATGTCAAACTCAACATTCTCATGGTGGGGAGTTTTCTTAGATAAAAATAAAGATAAAAAAATTGTTTGTCCTTCTCGTTGGTTTGGTCCAAGAGGTCCTAAAGCAGATGATATCTACGAATCATACTGGAATTTGGTTGATGTAGAATATCGTGAAGGAGGAACATTACACCCAATTAAAAAATAATTTATGTCAGAAAAAGTAAAAATTAGAAAAGTATCAGATTGGTGGGGTGAATATGATTGTTCATCTAACCGTAACATGCCAAAATATATCAATTGGCTTTCGAGAGAAACCGCAGACCCTCACAAGTTGAGTGTATATGTGGATAACTACATTAAAGACTGGGGATTCAGAGATGGTGGATCAGACAAGATTGGTTGGTTATTAGAATCACCACAAATGAATGAAGCAACAATCAGAGTTCTTACAGAAGATTTGGAGAAAACAAGATCTCATTACAAAATGATTTTCACTTGTATGGATGAACTATTGGCACTTGGAGAACCATTCAAATATTGTATCACCAACGCAGCTCCTTGGATTTGGCCTGACAACAGAAAAATCCACGAAAAAACAAAATTGGTATCAATGATTGCATCTAACAAAGGATGGTTAAGAGGTCACCAAAATAGATTACAGTGGGTTGAGAGACTACAAGATAAAGTTGATTTATTTGGGACTGGTCGACCACACCAATTAAATGACAAGGAAGACGGATTGAAAGATTATATGTTCTCAGTAGCTATTGAGAATGATAATTCTGATGTTTATTTCACAGAAAAATTAACGGATTGTTTTGCAATGGGTACTGTACCAATTTATTATGGTTCGAGAAAAGCAGTAGAAAAATATTTCGATCCAACAGGAGTAATATTCCTCGAAGACGATCCAAACTTAGAAACAATTTCTGTTGAGAAATATAAATCAATGATGCCAGCAATTGAAAGAAATTTCATGAAGGCTAAAGATTTCCCAGTTGCAGAAGATTACATGTGGGAAAATTATTTAAAAGACTTAATGTAATATGAAATATCTTGTATTAGGATCCGCAGGACAAATCGGGGCGGAATTATGTAAGTACCTTAAAAAGGAAGGTCATCAAGTTATTGAGTTTGATATTGTTTCTAACTCAAATCATGATTTAAGAGTTCAGAACATATTAGAAGATTACATTCAAATGTGTGACTTCGTAATGTTCTTGGCATTTGACGTAGGTGGATCTAGATATTTGAAAAAATATCAACACACTTACGAGTTTTTAGAAAACAATACAAAACTAACTTTATTCTCATTTGAGACCATAAAGAAATATAACAAACCGTTCTTATACGCATCATCACAAATGGCGAATATGTCATATTCTCCATATGGTGTTTGTAAGTCTTTGGCTGAAATATTTGCGTCTTCTCTTGGTGGAATTACAGTTAAGTTTTGGAATGTATATGGACCAGAACATGATTTGGAAAAATCACATGTTATCACTGACTTCATCTTAAAAGCGAAAGAAGGAAAGATAACAATGTTAACCGATGGTACCGAAGAAAGACAATTTCTACACGCACAGGACTGTTCAGAATGTTTAACAATATTATCACAAAAATATGATGAGATTGATAGAACAAAGAATCTACACGTAACCAATTTTGAATGGAATACTATTTTAGAAGTTGCACAAGCAATCAATGAATATATTCCATGTGAGGTTGAACCAGCTACAGAAAAAGATATGGTTCAATTAAATAAACGAAACGAACCAGATCCTTACATTTTAAATTTTTGGAAACCAAAGATTGGATTGAAAGAGGGTATCGGTTTAGTAATTAAAGACATGGAAAATGGTAACAATTAAATGTTCTGTTGGTGAACTTATTGACAAACTTTCCATCTTGTCTGTTAAATCAACAGAAGTAAAAGATGAAGAGAAATTAAAACATATTAATCACGAATTAGAAGTTCTTTTGTCACTATCCGAAGAATTTTTTAAAATAGAACAAATCACCGATTTGTATCATGAATTGGTGGACACTAATCGAAAATTGTGGAAAATTGAGGATGATATCAGAGATTGTGAAAGAAACAAAGATTTTGGTGAAAAATTTATAAAATTAGCAAGATCAGTTTATTTTACAAATGATTATCGATTCAAACTCAAAAATGAAATAAATGATTTGACTAACTCTGAAATAAAAGAGCAAAAAGATTATAAAAAATATTAAAATGAAAAAAGTTGTAATTTTAGGAGGTGGTGGATTTATTGGAGGTCACTTAGCAAAAAGATTAAAAGAAGAAGGAAATCACGTTAGAATTTGTGATATAAAAAAACACGAGTACTTCTTTCAGGACGAAATCTGTCATGAATTTATTTTGGGTGATTTAACTGACCCAAAAGTTGTTGACACAGTCATTGAAGAAGGTGTTGATGAAGTTTATCAACTTGCTGCGGACATGGGTGGTGCATTGTACATCTTCACCGGTGAAAATGATGCAAACCTTATGCACAACTCAGCAACGATTAACCTTAACGTAGCAAGAGAATGTGTTAAAAAGAAAGTAGGAAAGGTTTTCTATTCTTCATCAGCTTGTATGTATCCTGAACATAATCAGTTAGATGCATCAAATCCAAACTGTGAAGAAAGTTCTGCATACCCTGCAAATCCTGATTCAGAGTACGGATGGGAAAAATTATTCTCAGAAAGAGTATTCTTGGCTTACCACAGAAACTATGGTCTAAACGTTAGAATTGCTAGATTCCACAACATCTTTGGACCACAAGGTACTTGGAAAGGTGGTAGAGAAAAGTCACCAGCTGCGATGTGTAGAAAAGTTGCCGAAGCAAAAATTGGTGAACAAATTGAGGTATGGGGAGATGGATTACAAACAAGATCTTTCTTATATGTTGAAGAATGTGTTGAGGCTGTTTTACGTCTAATGTCATCAGATTTTACAGGTCCTGTTAATATTGGTTCTGAAGAAATGGTAACAATTAACGATTTAGCTGGAATGGCAATTGACATCTCAGAAAAAAGATTAACAATTAAAAATATAGGTGGGCAAGAATTCATCGATAAATATGGATTCAAATGTCCTCTTGGAGTTAAAGGGAGAAATTCCGATAACAAGCTTTATAGAGAAAAAGTAGGTTGGGAAGTTAGTCAACCTCTTTTAGTAGGGTTGAGAAAAACTTATTATTGGATTAAAACTCAAGTAGATCAATATGAAAAAGAAACCCCTTGGATCTATGAGAGTCCCGATGGTGGAAAAACCGTCACAAAAAGGGAACCAGGGTCATTAACTAAAAAAACACTCTAATGGGTAAACAAAAAAGAACTCCTACTCCGACACCGAGTCAGGAGGTGAGTACCGCAAAGACAAAAAAAGATTTGATTTGCACAATTGTTAAAAGAAAAACTAAAGAAAAATTTTTATCAGAAAACCAAAGAATATATTATAACATATTAAAAGACAATCAAATTACAGTTTGTTCGGGACCTGCGGGTGTTGGTAAAAGTTATGTGGCAATGAAGGCGGCAGTAGATTTATTATCAGACCCTTCAACACCATACGAAAAAATAATCATCGTTAGACCAGCTGTCGAAGCAGAAGAAAAGCTAGGTTCATTACCGGGTAACGTTGAGGAGAAGTTAGACCCCTATATTTTCCCTTCTTACTATCTTTTGAACAAGATCATAGGAAAAGATGTTAGGGAGAAATTAAAGGATATTGAGGCTATTGAAGTGTTCGCTTTAGCATACATGAGAGGAATGAACATCGACAACTCAATTTTGATTTTTGAAGAGGCTCAGAACTCAACACCGAATCAAATGAAACTCCTTTTAACAAGAATTGGTTTTAACTCCAAGTTTTTTATATCGGGAGACTTAGATCAAACGGATCGATATAAAGATAAAACGCACAGTGGATTGTGGGACGCAATTCAAAGAATGAGTGGAATGAAAGATGTTGGTGTATTCGAATTTGGGGACACTGATATAGTAAGAAACCCACTAATAACACAAATATTAAAAAGATACGAAGAATGAGAATTGGTATAGAGATGAATGGTGTTTTAAGAGATACCCTTCTTAAATTCAGACAACTATATGAAAAGTTTTACGTTGATCCTCAATTAGATATTAGTGATGATCAAGAAAAAACTTTTGAATATAAAGTCGTAGAACCAATTGATTCCCTAAATCTTATGAATCACTTTTTATTTCCAACTCAGGAAGAGTTTTATTCTTTTATGTATGAAGAACATCCTATGGAAATATTTGGTCACTCCCCTTCTGTTGAAATGTCCACAATGAATGATCTAAATGATTTTTACTATAAGTTCAGAGATAATCATGATATATTAATTGTTTCTGATGAAATAGGTAAATCAAAACCTGCGTCATTATTTTTCCTTTCTAAGTTCGGTTGTTTAGTGGAAAAAGTAAAATTTTACTCAGAAACTACATTGAATTCAATGTGGGACGAAGTAGACGTTTTACTTACTGCGAATCCTGACTTACTATTGAAACAACCTAATGGTAAAAAAGTTATAAAATTTGAGACGGAATATAATAAACACATTGATTCTGAGTTAACAATCACTACACTTAAAGAACTAAAAAACAAATTGGAGGAAATTATATGTTAGATGTTATGGGGGAAAATTATTTTATCGATTTAGATGAAATAGAAAAATATGTTGATATGACTGACGAATCTACTGAAATGAGTGGATTAACTGAGATGAAAATTAACATCATAAAATTTGAAATGGTTAAACTTATGATTGAGGTTGTTTTAGCAGATGAATTACCATACGATGACAATCTTGGAATTAAATCTTCAAAACCAAAAATGACAATACCATTTAAACTTGCTTTCAATAGCTTATTAAATAAAAAAATTATCAAACATTTCTAAAATGGAACAACAACAAGCAGCTCTTAACTTGGATAAAGTTCAAATCTCAATTAATCGATTGAGAGAAAAAAGATCAAGAATTTATCTTTTTGTTCAAGACACTAAAGGAAATGCCAGAGGATCGGTAAGATATATCTATCAAATGGCAATGGCCTTAAAAAACGGAGGATTCAATCCAATAATCTTACACGAGAAAAATGATTACACAGGTGTTGGAAAATGGTTAGGTGAAAAATACATGACCGAGCTTCCTCACAAATCAATCGAGAATCAAAACTTAGAGATTTCACCTGAAGATTTTATAATCGTACCTGAAATATTCGGATACATTTTATCTCAAATCAAAAACTTGCCAGCAGGAAAAATTGTCTTAGCACAATCATATTCTTCTGTGTTAGAAACATTACAACCAGGTGAGACATGGTTACAATTCGGTATTACAAAATGTATTACCACTTCACAAAAACAAAAAGAATACATTGAAACAATAATGAGAAGTGTATCTTTTGACATTGTACAACCAGTAATCTCTGACACTTTCCAAAAGTCTAAGCTTCCTGCAAAAACAATTGTTGCAATTCATACAAGAGATCAAAGAGATACAATCAATTTAATCAAAACTTTCTACTTGAAGTATCCTCAATTCAGATGGATTACTTTCAGAGATATGAGAGGATTAAGTGAAGTTGAATTCGCAAACACATTGAAAGATTGTTGTCTTTCAGTTTGGATTGACCCTGAATCAGGATTTGGTACTTTCCCATTAGAATCAATGAAAGCAGGTGTACCTGTTATTGGTAAAGTTCCTGATTTAATACCAGAATGGCTAACTGAAAACAATGGTGTTTGGTTAGCAGAAAAAAATGTAATAGTCGATTATGTTTCTGATTTTATCCAAGCGTGGCTTGAAGATAATTTGAGTGAAGATATGATGAAACATATGGAAGAAACTTCGTCAAAATATACCGACATAAAAGCATTTGAAGAAACTGTTTGTGCTTTATTCGCAGATTACCAATCTAAGAGAGCAGATTCATTCGAAACTCAATTAAAAAAACTTACAAATAATTAATCATGTCTGACAAATTAAACGTATCAATTATATTACCACTTAAATCTGCTGTTGTTAGAGATTTCGCAGATTATTTTGGAAAGGCAATTCAATCAATCAAAAACCAATCAGTTAAACCTGAAGAGTTAGTTATTGTTCACACTCAAGAAGAGTCACTTGTTAAATTTTTAGAATCATTTGATTTTGGAGATCTTACAGTTAACAAGTATGTTTGGGACAAAGAACCTAATTTCTCTAATCAAATGAACTACGGAGTTGAAAAGGCTAAAAGTACTCATGTATCATTTTTTGAATTTGATGACGAGTATTCTGCAATTTGGTTTAAAAATGTAAAAAAATATATGGAGTCTTATCCTGAAGTAGATGCATTTTTACCTATTGTTGTTGACACCGATGACAAAGGAGTTTTCAAAGGGTTTACCAATGAAGCAAACTTTGCCGCAAATTTCAGTCAAGAGATTGGTTACTTAACTAACGAAACTCTTAACGATTATTCGAACTTCCAAACTGCAGGAATGGTTATTAAAAAACAAGTAATAACTGATTTCGGTGGATTCAAATCTTCAATCAAACTAACATTCGTATATGAATTCTTATTAAGAATGACATATAACTCTGTTAACATTTTAACCATTCCAAGACTTGGTTACAAACACACAAACATGAGAGAAGGATCAATATTTTGGAATTATAAGAACGGTGAATCAGTTCTTACAGATGACGAAGTTAAATTTTGGTTACAAACTGCCAAAAAAGAATATTTCTTCGTTGACGACAGGTCAATAAAATATGAAACAACGAATGAATAATGACGGAAATTCTTTCTGGACAAACAGAAGAAACGTTATCAAAAAAAAGAGGTAGAAAGGCAGTAAAAGAAAACTATTTTGATGTAAGAGAAGAAACAGCAGTTAGAAACTTTCTTCTAGCGGAAACGTCTGAAGAAAAAAACAAAATTTACAACCAATTCTTAAGAGGTCCTCTTGATAAAATGATATCATCAATTATCAGGCGATATAAGTTATATCGTAAGGATATGGATTTTATTGAAATCCACACAGATACTCATTCCTTTTTGATGACAAAGGTTGACAAGTTTAAACCAGCAAAAAACAAAAAGGCTTACTCTTACTTCGGTACAATATGTAAGAACTACTTAATGGGTCAAATTATTAAGGATCAAAAAGAAACCAATAGAAAGGTATCTTATGAAGATATTTCTGCAAGTATCGAAGAAAGACCTGAAATGTCCTATAGAATCGATGAAGATTTTATGGATGTTGAAGGTTTGATTAGAAAATATTTATCTGACTTGAAAAATTTCATAGATACAGAAAATCTAAGTGACAATGAGAAAAAATTAGGATATGCTCTGATGGAGTTGTTTGAAAACTACGAATTGATATTTTCAGGTGCGGACAACAACAAGTTCAATAAGAATGTCATTCTCCTCTCACTAAGAGAAATGACTAATTTGAGTACTAAAGAAATAAGAAGTTCAATGAAAAGATTCAAAAAACTATACTTATTCACTCAATCTAAAATGAAAATTTAACAGAAAGTATTTATAACATATGCCTCGTCCACAACGAAAAGAAATAAATTTTACTAAAGAGTCGATTCTCGCTCTTTTGCAGGAAATCTATAATGAACTTGTAGAACAAAGAAATACTGCCATTAGAGTCCAAAACAAGATGTTGTCTTTTATGAAGGATCCTGCAGACATGCAAACAATAGGTCCTGTAATTGAAAAACAACAAAAAATTATAAATGACTGTGTAGAGAAAAAACTTAGTCTTTCCAAATTACAATCATCTATTTGGGAAAAATCTAACAGTCAAGTTGAAAGTTTTTCAATGTCTGATTTGGACGACGATTTAATTCAAAATTTAATACAAAAAGAAGTGGACACTGCAGAGGATAATTACAAACTCTAATCCACATGTCTTTAGATTTAAATAATTCCTATCAACAAGCACAAGAGAAAATAAAATCTTTGAAGACTTTCAAAGAAATCTCTGATGCTGCGAAGGGTTTAGAAAATGCAAATCAAAAGATTCCTTTTGACCAATTTGATACAAATTTAGTTTCTCCTTTAGAAAAGTTAAAAGAAGCCAAAAAAAGATTTCAAAGACAAGGACAATCACAACTACAGAATTTAATAAGTTTAGCCAAAGAAAATGCAGGATCCGGTTCAGGGGCGATTGGTATGATTAAGAAAAAATTCTTAGAAGCATACACAAGATGTGAACCAAGGATTAAACAGATAATGCAGGATGAGATGTTCACTGCAGTTGGTTGTTCTCAGGAACAAACTTATAGTACTGGAACTAATTCAGCAATCTATATCCCTCTTCAAGCCATAGATCTTTTCGAAAAATTAAAACAAAGTCCCACAAGTGGTATTGGTAAATTAGTTTATGAAAAAGAAACACCAACGTATGGTGAATTTCCTTTTGCAATGAACAAGGAATTGTATAATAGAACACAAGATCCTGATCAGACTTTTTCTGTTTTTTTTGGTAATTCTTATGCAGGTACATCGAATCAAGAATTATTTGATATTTCATATGTTAAACAAAATGGACAAGGTGTTACAGGTGACTTCTTCAAGGTTAATTTAAAACAAAGGGCGGCAACAAACAATGTTGGTGAATTTCTTACAGATTATATGAGTACTATTAATGTGTTTGATTCAAACAACATTATGGCGGAAATTGTTAATATAATTACGGGAGCGGTCGATATGAAAGCATCCGTTGGTACAGGTCCGATAGAAACAAAAGGTCAGTTCGATTTAATAGTTCAAAGAGTATTAGGTCTTTGTTTTGATGATAGAAAAGAGATTGATGTTAGTGGTGTAGCTAAAGTTGCCGAATTGGATGGTGTTGACGAATCATTTTTTCAATTGACAGATGTTGATAGAGCAATCATTGACAATAGAATATCAAACATCCAAATGAGAACAATGGAGTTTACTGAATGTAATAACGTTAGAGTAAATGTAGACTTTAATAATATTGTAAATCAAATGATTGATGCCGTTGATACTAAAAACTTGAATGACCCTAATGTTCTTCAGGCTGAAATTGAACAAATTATTGATTCCGTATCTAACAACCCATCTTGGAAATTAGTACTTCCTAACGATTTGAATATAAAATTATCAATTGACGAAGGATTATTAGCAAAATTACCATTGGCTATTGTTGCATCAGTTTTATCTCCAAAAGTATTACTACCCATATTCATTATGGTTATTGCAATTGGAAAAGAATATGCAGATGAAGTTAAATCCCTACAAGACTTTTTAGTTAAATTCCAAAAATTCTTTATTACATTCGTGTCTAAAGTTGGCGCAATTTTTATTGAAGAGTTGTTTGAGATTATAAAAAGAGACTTAATGTTATTGGTTCAATCAGTTTTATCTGAAATATCTAAAGCTAAAATATTGAAACAATATGCAATGATTACTTCTCTACTCGAAGTAGCAACTGCTATTGCCGCATTAGTTGATGATTACAGGAAATGTAAGTCACTAATTGATAATATATTAAATATTTTAAGTATCATTGGTAGAAGTTTCGGTATTAAATTACCTTACCCTCTTATGTTACTTTCATCCTTACTTGGGGGTACATCACCTCAAGGTACTACAATAAACATTATTGAGCAATTACAAAAATTAGGTATACCTACAGGTCCTCTACCTGACGGTAGTCCTAACTTAGGATTAGTTTCAGAGTTAGCCCGACAAACGGGTCAAGAATTGGCTGAAGCATCATCAGGATTTGTTCAAGTTGCAATCCCACCTGATCTTATATTACCTTCGGGTAGACCATCACAAGGTATGATGTCAGGAAAAAAGTTTTAATATGGAATTAAAAGAAATTGTAACAGAAGCCCAAAACAAAAAAAACTTACCTAATAAAAGGTTAATAGAGATGATGGATTTGTTGTCTCAAGAGCACGAAGAAACAAAAAAACATTTGATAAACATAACTCACTACTTTGACAAAATAGAAGAGACATATAATTCTTTATTAGAAGAATTCGAAACAAGAAAAAATGGCAGCTGAATCTGAATTAATATTTTCCAAAATAATCTTTCTAGCCAATGTGTTCGACAATCAGGATCCATTGATGTTAGGAAGAGTTAGAGCATCAGGTCAAACACAAAACGTTCAAGACGTGTATAATGGTATTCCAGATTGGAATCCACAGACTGACCCTTGGACAGAGAGGGATCCGTTTGTCTACACCCCGCTATTACCAATATTCTTCAGTCAAGTACCTAAGGTGGATGAATTAATCCAAACAATTTATTCCAACCCAAAAGTTCAGTTCGAAGATCAATTTTACATTCAAGGACCATTCTCTTCACCGTTGTTAATGAATTTTGAATTCAACGAAGGTGCAAATTCTAATTTAGGAACGGGTATTCAATATCAAAAATACCCTCCAATAAAAAACAATGATGGGACTTATAAAGACAATAAAAGTAAGGGAGTTTTTCCTGAACCAGGTGATAACGCCTTATTAGGAAGAGGAAGTGCAGATCTTATTGTTAAACAAAATGAGGTATTATTAAGAGCAGGTAAAACATTAAATACTAACCCACTAGAATTACCTGCAGCATATAACAAAAGATCTTTTATTCAACTGTCTCAGTTCAAAAGTACAAAACAACAAACAGGGTTCAGTAAATACACCAAATTGAATGAGATTATTCAAAAAGTTAATTTTCTAATTGAATATCTTATTTATAACCCTGAAAATCAACAGGGAGTTTTTACAGGTGAAATTAACATTTATACGTTCACAGAAACGGTTCTTACGAACGATGACTTTAGTTTAACTAAAGATTATAATAGTAAAACAACTTTAAAAGAAACAATAAAACTTGGACCAGGTTCAATGTCTTCAATTGTTAGTGTAATCAACGCAACTTTACAATCTTATAACAATGATACATCAACTCCATTCTTCTTCAGACCTGGATTGACAAATTCCAAATATATTACAACAACAAGTGCATCATCATCTGATGATATTGAACAAACAAATATTTCAGAATTATACACAAATGTAAAACCCGATAGGTCTGCCAATATAACAGGATCAGGATTAGTTTTTTGGAAAAACGCTTATGGTCAGCAATATTCACCTGAGAAAATTGTGGAGCCAGTTGTCGAATACATCCAAAACCCTGTGTCATACAGTATAATGGGAGGAGATAATATCTACTTGATTGCAAATTCAGCAACAACACCAGGTAAACCTGTGATCAATTTAGACGGAACTTTATATGGAATATCCCAAGAAAAATTAGTGGACGAAATTTTGAATAGCACTTCGAGTTCAGTAAGAGGTGAAGAATTATTACAACTACTAAGTTTAATTGTTAAATTTTTAGTTGGTCACTCACACGCTTATCATGGATTGCCTGCGGTACCTGTTGCATCCAACGGAGCTAACGTTCCAGACATCCTCAAAGAGATTCAACTTGGATATCAAAAAATCCTTAATAGCAATATCCGTATCAATTGATATTTATTGAAAAAGATAAATGTCAATTTTCAGATCATACTTTAATAGAAACAACACTATTGTCTCAAATAGTTTCGTAAACACAGGTAGAAATCCTGTTGTGCAATTAAATTTTGGTAGTACTCAAAATATTATTGCTCCCTCAGGATATTCAAGATTTATCTTTGATATAGACTTAACTGAATTACGAGGAAAAATTGCCACAGGTGAAATATCAACAGGATGTACAAGTTTCACAGGAATCACTCACACCCTAACAATGACAAACTCTTCGTCTTTTGATGAAGAACTTTTAAACACATACATGTCAGATGGAGCAAGAAGAGCAACATCATTTGATTTAATATTATTTAGAATACCTAAGGTTTCAGGATCGACCGGAGACCCACAAACATGGGACGAAGGTGTTGGTTATGATTACTACGATTTCAAAACTACAAGGAATTCAAATACAGGAGAATTATCACCAACATCAAGTTGGACAGACAAAGCCTTCTCAGATAGAGCATCCAATTGGTACCAAAGAAGTACAATATTGGATTGGTCTGTTGACGGAATATACGATAACACAAATTCACTTACAGGACTAACAGGATGTAATTTTTCAGCCTTAACTATTGTTGATATACAACATTTTGAATTTGGTGATGAAGATATTAATTTCGATATGACAACAGAAATTAATTCAATCTTATCGGGTTCTTTAACAGGAGTTACAGGATGGGGTATCGCATATCTTCCTCAAATTGAAAATATTACAGGATTAACTGAAAACTATAGTGTAGGATTCTTTTCACAATATACTCAAACATTCTATCAACCATATCTTCTAACGAATTATGATGATTTGATTGATGATGATAGAAACACATTCACTGTTGG
>JACCDX011438418.1_pt1 | contig 14761 bp, 7 predicted proteins | sample 7449681 | NCBI WGS metagenome assembly JACCDX01 (sample SAMN15323450, study PRJNA562643) | freshwater metagenome | isolation source: river surface water | place: USA:Blue River Watershed | collected 2017-08-18
CAACGGGTGCTCGGCCTCGACCCACTCGGGTTCGCAGGTGGTGGGCTGCTTGTCGGCCACATCCGCCATCCACAAGTCGCGGCCAGCGGTCATGGCGTTGTCCATGTTGCCGCGCTTGACCACCAAGACGATTTTGACGCTGTCGCAGCCGCCCAAGGACAAGGCCTCATCGACGATGGCCTTCAGGGGCAGTTGCTTGCCGCCGCGCACCTGGCAATCAGCGGTGATGAGCGCCACTGCGCCGGTGTCTTCGATGCGGTCACGCAGCGACTGGGCCGAAAAGCCGCCAAACACCACCGAGTGGGTGGCGCCAATCCGCGCACAGGCCTGCATGGCGGCCACGCCGTCGACCGACATGGCGATGTAGATCATCACGCGGTCGCCCTTTTTGACGCCCAGGCTCTTGAGCGCATTGGCGATCTGGCAGGTCTTGGCCAGCAGCTGGCTGTAGCTCACACGGGTCACTTCACCGCCATCGGCTTCAAAAATGAGGGCCGTCTTGTCACCCAGGCCGCGCTCGATGTTGCGGTCCAGGCAGTTGTAGGAGGCGTTGAGCGTGCCGTCCTCGAACCACTTGAAGAAGGGGGCGTTGGTCTCGTTGAGCACCTGGGTGAAAGGCTTTTTCCAGCTCAGCAGGCGCTTGGCCTGGGCGGCCCAGAAGCCTTCGTAATCCTGCTCCGCCTGCTGGCACAGGGCCTCATAGGCGGCAAAGCCGGACACGGTAGCGTGCTGGGCAAACTCGGCGGGCGGGTTGTAGAGGGCGTTCTCGGACGTGCTCATGGGGGTGTCTCCTCGGGAATTGAATATCGCACAACAGCGGGACTGTGGCGCCGGGCTCTTACAGGCTACTGACTACGTGGGCAGGCCGCAAAGGGGGGCGGGCCAAGGCCCTCAAGCGGTCAGGCGGGTTTCTTACCTAAAATCGCCCCTGTTTTCGGTTCCATCACTTATGCGCCCTGCGCGCTCAACGACATGACCTCCATCCGCCAAGACGACCTGATCGAATCCGTAGCCGCTGCCCTGCAGTACATCAGTTACTACCACCCCAGCGACTACATTGCCCACCTGGCCCGTGCCTACGAGCGCGAGCAGTCGCCGGCGGCCAAGGATGCCATCGCGCAGATCCTGACCAACAGCAAGATGAGCGCCATGGGCCACCGCCCCATCTGCCAGGACACCGGCATCGTCAACGTGTTCCTGAAGGTGGGCATGGGCGTGCGCTTCGAGGGCTTCAAGGGCACCCTGGAGGACGCCGTCAACGAAGGCGTGCGCCGCGGCTACAACCACCCCGACAACATGCTGCGCGCCTCGGTGGTCGATGACCCGCAGTTCCTGCGCAAGAACACCAAGGACAACACCCCTGCGGTCATCTTCACCGAGATCGTGGCCGGCGACACCCTGGAAGTCACCGTGGCGGCCAAGGGCGGCGGCAGCGAGAACAAGTCCAAGATGGTCATGCTCAACCCCAGCGACAGCGTGGTGGACTGGGTGCTGAAGACTGTGCCCACCATGGGCGCAGGCTGGTGCCCCCCGGGCATGCTGGGCATTGGCATCGGCGGTACGGCTGAAAAGGCTGCGCTGATGGCCAAGGAAAGTCTGATGGATGACATCGACATGTATCAGCTGCAGGCCAAAGCCGGGCGTGGCGAGAAGTTGACCCAGGTGGAAGAGCTGCGCCTGGAGCTGCATGACAAGGTCAACGCCCTGGGCATTGGCGCGCAAGGCCTGGGCGGCCTCACCACGGTGCTGGACGTCAAGATCAAGCTCTACCCCACCCACGCCGCCAGCAAGCCGGTGGCCATGATCCCCAACTGCGCGGCCACGCGCCATGCCCACTTTGTGATGGACGGTTCGGGCCCGGTGTACCTCGACCCGCCTTCTCTGGATCTGTGGCCCAACGTCAGTTGGACCCCCGACACCCAAAAGAGCAAGCGCGTGGACCTCAACACGCTCACCAAGGCCGAGGTCGCCAGCTGGAAGCCGGGCGACACCCTGCTCCTCAACGGCAAGATGCTCACCGGACGCGATGCGGCGCACAAGCGCATCCAGGACATGCTGGCCAAGGGCGAGAAGCTGCCTGTGGACTTCACCAACCGCGTGATTTACTACGTGGGCCCGGTGGACCCGGTGCGTGACGAGGCCGTGGGTCCGGCAGGCCCGACCACCGCCACCCGCATGGACAAATTCACCGAGATGATGCTGAGCTCCACCGGTCTGATCTCCATGATTGGCAAGGCCGAGCGCGGCCCCACCGCCATCGAGGCCATCAAGAAGCACCAGAGTGCCTACCTCATGGCCGTGGGCGGTGCGGCTTACCTGGTGAGCAAGGCCATCAAGACAGCCAAGGTGGTGGGCTTTGCCGACTTGGGCATGGAAGCCATTTACGAATTCGACGTGGTGGACATGCCGGTCACCGTGGCGGTGGACTCGGGCGGCACGAGCGCGCACATCACCGGGCCGGCCCAGTGGCAACAGCGCATTGCCTCAGGCGAATTCAAGGGGATTGGCGTCAAGGCGGGTTGAGTTGTGCTGGGCCGAGGCACTGAGACCAGTGCCTTGAAAGCCTGGGATTCCCGCAACAAAAAGGGCACTGACCAGGTGCCCTTTTTTATTGGGTTGCGCTGACCGCTATGGGTTCGTCAGCGACAGCAGAGTGGGTCAGTGCAAATGACGGGGTTTGCGACCACCGTGACCACCACCGCCATGGCCGCCGCCGTTGCCCCCACCATTGCCTCGTGGGGGGCGACCAATCTCCAGGGAGTTGACCAGTTCGTCAAACCGCTGGTTAAAGAGCTTGTCGATTTCGCCCACCACACCAGAGAGTTCGGCCGCGTCAAAGTGGCGCTCCATCATGTGGATGACATCGTCCACCAGCATGTCCCGCTGGATCTGCATGATGGCAGCGGGGGTGGGGCCGACGAAGAGCATAACGAAATCATCACGGGCCTCGCTCTCGGCGTTATCGTCCTCGTCATCGTAGTCGGCGTCATAGAAGGTGACTTCAAGCGCCGCGCCACTGTCGGCCAAGTCGTTCAGCGCCATGCACAGATCGTCCAACTGCTGGCGGAAGTCCTCATCACCAGACACGGTCCAGCAGAGCTGCAGCACGTGCTCTTGGTTGTCAAAGCGGATGCCCGGCTCCTCGGGGTAGGAACTTACCGCCCCGTCCGTCATGCTGGTGGCCCCGGCATACGACCACAGCGGGCGGGTTGCCTCCTGCAACTGCTCCAACGTCACATCGCTGCGCAGCGGGACTTCCCCATGCACATGGATTTCGTAAGCGGCGTTGTAGCGGGGCATGTCAGCGTGATCCTTGACCAGTGGAGATGAGTATATGCCAGCCCCTTTGAGCCCGTGGTGCCTGAGACCGGAATCGAACCGGTACGCCCCGTTTCCGGAAAGCGGCGGATTTTAAGTCCGCTGTGTCTACCAATTTCACCACTCAGGCGTGAGAGTCGAGGGGTCCATTGTCGCAAACAATTCAACCCGTCTCGCGGGCTGCACCCTTCAACTCGGCTTTCGCACCACCGACTCACCGGCGCTGGCCATCAGCTGGATCGCTTCAGGCGACCATTCCACCGCTGGGGCTTCGCCGCTGATGATGGCAAACAAAATGCCCTCCTCCTTGCCCGCCGGCGCCTCGACGCACTCAAAGCGTCGCTGCGCGCCAATTGGCACGGCGATGAAGTCCATGGGGTCCAGTACCACATGGTCGTTGCCCGCAGGGCCTTCCCACTCCACCATCCAGCGTCCCTCGATGGGCATGAAGCATTCGGAGGTGTCGTGGGCATGCATCAGCACGCCACGCCCGGGTTTGGATCGAACAAATGCAGCGCCAAACCCGGTGCGCTGGGTGGAGATCTTGGGGGAGACGTGGTTGCCAAACGGCGAGTGCTGCTCATCGCCCTGCGGTTGCTCAAAACCCAGCACGCTCAGGAAGGTGCGCTTGCACTGCTCCAGTTGCATGTCGGGCAATCCCGTGGTGATGGGGGTGAGCTCGTTGTAACGGGCCACGCATTTGAGCACGTCGCTGCGCTCGGGTTTGATGATCTTGATCGTCATGGTTGTCTCCAGGGGTCATGAATGAAATTGCCAGCCCATCCTAAGTTCGACCACTGGGGGGGTGTCAAGCCTGAGCTGTCGTCTTGGCGCGATCAAAAACCCCCTATTTCAGTCACCTGCTCGCCATCCCCCATACCCCGTAGCCCCTATACCCTAAGATGGAGCCACTAGCGATAACACCTAAGGCCCCCCATGAAGATTGCACACTGGTTCAAATCCGCCCTGACCGCCGGCTTGGTGGCCGCCTCGATCATCGGCGCTACCGCCCAAGCCCAGACGACCAGTGGCAAGACCGAGCTGCTGTGGCTGGGTCAGGCCGGTTTTCGCATCACCTCTCCGGGAGGCAAAACCATTGTCATCGACCCCTGGTTATCGGGCGGCCCCAAAACACCGGCTCCCTACAAGACCGACCTGAGCGCCCTGGGCAAGGTGGACTTGCTGCTGGTGACGCACGCGCACGTGGACCACATCGGTGATGCACCCGCCATTGCCAAGCTCAACAACACCGTGCTCTACGGCCCTGCTGACATGGTCACGCCCCTGATCACCCTGGGTGTGCTGCCTGCCAACCTGGGACACCGCTTCAACAAGACCGGTCACGTCAGGCCCCTGCCGGGCATCAAGGTCACCGCCGTGGCCGCTGAGCACTCGTCCCTCCTGGTCTGGAACAACCCGGCCAGCGGCAAACTGGAATCACATCCTGCCGGCGAGGCCGTGGGCTACATCATCGAGATGGAAAACGGCTTCAAGATCTGGCACATGGGCGATACCGGCCTGTTTGGCGACATGAAGTTCATCAACGACCGCTACAAGCCGGACCTGATCCTGATGCCCATCGGCGGCAACTTCACCATGGACCCGGAAGACGCGGCCTATGCCGTCAAGAACTGGCTCACGCCCAAGGCGGTGATTCCCATGCACTACAACTCCAACCCTCTGACCAAGGGCACGCTGGCCGAGTTCCAGGAAGCCATGAAGGGGGCCAAAGCAACCGTGGTGCCGATGACCGAAGGCCAGAAGGTCGAGTTTTAAGTCTCGTCCTTGTTGAGAAGCAAACCCGGCCCGTCAGGCGGCCGGGTTTGAATATGATGGACGCCTACCCGACACGTCCATCCCAACCCGCCTCGCCTGCTCCATGCCCCTGACGACCCGTCCCCTTGCCAGTGGCTTCATGGTCATCCATGGCAACAAGCCCGAGTTGCTCAAGCAACTCCTGGTGGACTGGTTCAAGGCGCACCCGCTCTCCCCTCTTGAAAACGAAACCATCCTGGTGCAAAGCAACGGGATCGCGCAGTGGCTCAAGCTGGCATTGGCCACGGCACCTGACGCGTCGGCGCAGGCGGGTTGCGGCATCGCGGCGGCCTTTGACATGCTGCTGCCGTCCAATTTCATGTGGCGAGCCTACCGCGCCGTGCTGGGACCGGAGGCAGTGGCCGATGTACTGCCGTTTGACAAGCCACTGCTGATATGGCGCCTGATGCGCCTGCTGCCCACGCTGACGCACCAAGCGGGTTATGAGCCCCTCGCTGCTTTTTTGCAAGACGACCCGCAGTTGCGTAAGCGCTACCAACTGGCCGACAAGATTGCCGACCTGTTTGACCAATACCAGGTGTACCGCGCCGACTGGCTGGACGCATGGGCCAGCGGGCGGGATGTTCTGACGCACCTGCACGGACAGGCTCGGCCCCTGGAGCCCACCGTGCGCTGGCAGGCCTTGTTGTGGCGCGCTTTGCTGGAAGACGCCGGCATGGCCAGCCACACGAGTCGCGCGGCGGTGCACCAGGCATTTTTGCGCGCCCTTCCCACCTTGACGACGCGACCGCCCCGGCTGCCTCGCCGGGTCTCGGTCTTTGGCCTCTCGTCCTTGCCCAGCCAGTCCCTGGAGGTGCTGCGCGGCATCTCGCGCTTCACCCAGGTGTTGCTGTGCGTGCACAACCCGTGTCAGCATGACTGGGCCGACATGGTCAGTGCGAGGGACCTGGCACGCCGGCAATCTCCCCGGCATGCGCACAAGCCAGGCTTGCCGCCTCAGCTGAGCGAGGAGGACTTGCACCTGCATGCCCACCCGCTGCTGGCGTCCTGGGGCAAGCAGGGACGCGACTACATACGCTTTGTCGACGAAGCCGACACACCCGACGACTACCGGCCACTCTTTGTTGCCGCCGGACATCGCATCGACCTCTTTGAACCTCATGCGCACACGGAGCACAGCACGCTGCTGAACCAACTGCAGGACGACATCTTGCAACTCAGATCCGTTCAGGAGACGCAGGCACAGTGGCCCGCGGTAGATCCACAGCAAGACCGTTCGCTGCGCTTTCATGTGGTGCACAGCGTGCAGCGCGAGGTGGAGGTGTTGCACGACCAGCTGCTGGCGGCTTTCAATGCGGATGACACCCTGCACCCGCGCGACGTCATCGTGATGGTGCCGGATGTGAACCAGTATGCGCCCCACATCGAGGCCGTGTTTGGACTCCTGCCTGCCAGCGACCCGCGGCACATCCCGTTCTCCATCGCCGACAAGTCGCAACGCCATCAGTCGCCCGTGGCATTTGCTCTGGAATTTTTGCTCAGTGTGTCCGACTCACGCCTGACAGTGAGCAACATGATGGACTTGCTGGACGTGCCACCCGTGCGTCAACGCTTTGGCATCGAGGCCACCAGCCTGCCGCTGTTGCGCCGCTGGATCGAGCAAGCCCAGATCCGCTGGGGGCTTGATGCCCAACACCGCGAACCCTTCATGGGCAACCAAGGCGAACAAAACACCTGGATGCTGGGTCTCAAGCGCATGTTGCTGGGCTATGCGGTGGGCGGCGATCCCACCCAGCGCACCGACCGCGACTGGCATGACATTGAACCGCTGGCCGATGTGGCGGGTCTGGACGCTGCGCTGGTCGGCCCTCTGGACCGGCTGCTGCGCACCCTGGCGGCGTGGATGCGCACCGTGGCTCAACCCGCCACGCCCGCCGTGTGGGGTCAACGCCTGCAAGCCGTGATGGCCGACTTCATGCACAGCGATGAGCCACAGGATGCGGCCTTGCTGCTGCAGTTGCAGGCCAGCCTGCAACAGTGGCTACAGGCTTGCGACGTGGCACAGCTGGAAGAGGAGCTTCCCTTGAGTGTGGTGCGCGATCACTGGCTCACCCAGCTGGATCAACCCCATCTGGCACAACGCTTCATGGGGGGACAGCTGACCTTTGCCACCCTCATGCCCATGCGCGCCATTCCGTTTCGGCTGGTCTGCCTGCTGGGCATGGCCGATGGCGAGTTTCCGCGGACCCGCCCGCCGCTGGACTTTGACCTGATGGCGCGCGACCTGCGGCCCGGCGACCGATCGCGGCGGGAGGATGACCGGTATCTGTTTCTGGAAGCGTTGTTGTCGGCCCGCGAGCGGCTGCACATCAGCTGGGTGGGCAAAAGCATCCAGGACAACTCGGTCCGCCCGCCCTCGGTGCTGGTGAGCCAGTTGCGCGACCACATCGCTGCGGGATGGTCGCTGCACGGCCAGGACGACCCCAACGCCCTGCTGCAATCCTTGACGGTGGAGCACCCACTCCAAGCCTTCAGCCCGCAGTACTTCGGCACCACGCCCGACAACTCGGTGTTGTTCACTTATGCACGGGAATGGGAGTGCCCACCCACCTCCTGCGCGACACCCTCCATCCGCCGCACGCCCCTGCCAGCGCCAGTGCTGGATCAAGCCATCTCGCTGCAGCAACTGGCCGAGTTTCTCAAACATCCGGTCAAAACCTTTTTTCGTGAGCGACTGCACATCACGCTGGACAGCAAGAACGCGACCAGCGACGATCTGGAGACCTTCGCGCTCGATGCCTTGCAAGCCTGGGGGCTACAAAACGAACTGGTCCAGGCCCGACAGGATGCCAGGCTGCACGGCGAAGATGATCAGCAGGCGATGCAACGACAACTCGCTCGCATTGCCCGCAGGGGTGATCTGCCCCTGGGGAACATGGCGCAGATCGCGCAGCAAGCACTGGTTAAACCTCTGGACCCCATGTTCGAGCTGTACCAAGCGGCTCGTGACCAGTACCCGGTGCTGCTCGAGGATGTCGTGTTTGAGCACGAGCGGATCGTCGACGGTCAACCTGTCCGCGTGCAGGGTCTGCTCACGCAACGCTGTGCGTCGAGGCCGGACACGGACACGCACACAGCCGCGGTGGTGTCCACAGCTGAATCGCAACCCTGGCACCGGATCGAGCTCAGCGCCAGTCACCTGCTCAAGGACAAGCACTACCAACTCGACAAGCTGTTCCATGCTTGGGTGATGCATCTGGCCGCCCATGTCAGCGGCAGTTGCATCACCACCGAGGTCATCGGCAAGAACGGCAAGGTCATCTTGCGTGAACTCGATCCCGCCCGGGCACGCCAGCAGTTTGACACCTTGATTGACCACTATGTGCGCGGTCTGTCCTACCCATTGCCGCTGGCCCCCAAGACCGGATTTGCCTGGCTGTCGCGCAACGGCCGCCGCTTTGACGGGCCGATGGCATCGTGTTCTGACAATGCCCTCCAGGCGGCGCGCAAAGTGTACGAACCAGGTTACAACACCAAGGGCGAGGTGCAACAAAGTCCGTATCTGGATCGCGCTTACCCCACGTTTGACGCACTGTGGTCCGAGGGGGTTTTCACCCAACTGTGTGACACGCTGTATGCCCCCTTGCGCGAGTGCGTTGGTCAACCGGCAGGCAACAAATGAGCCGCGACGACAACTCACCTGGAGGACCGGCTCGACTCGATCCGTTGCGCTTGCCCCTGCGCGGCAGCCAGTTGATCGAAGCCAGCGCGGGAACCGGCAAGACCTTCACCATTGCCATGTTGTACGTGCGACTGGTGCTGGGGCATGGGGGAGAGGTGGCTGCATACAGCCGAGCCCTGACGCCGCCCGAGATCTTGGTGGTGACCTTCACCGAGGCGGCCACCCAGGAATTGCGCGACCGCATTCGCGCCCGGCTGGCCCAGGCGGCGCGCTATTTCCGCGTCTTGCCTCAGGACGTGATACCGCCGCCGCAACCTGATCTGTTGCACGACCTCAGAGCCCAGTACCCGCACAGCGAATGGGCTGCTTGTGCGCGCAAGCTGGACCTGGCTGCACAGTGGATGGACGAGGCTGCCGTCTCCACCATCCACGGTTGGTGCAACCGCATGCTGCACGAACACGCCTTTGACAGCCTGAGTCTGTTCACCCAGACCCTAGAAACCGACGAGCGTGAGTTGCAGGCGGAGATGGTGCGTGATTACTGGCGACAGTTTTACTACCCGCTGTCGCCTGAAGAACTTCAGCAGGTCACGGCTTGCTGGCCGCACCCCGATGATTTGAACAACGCCCTGCGGGATGTGCTGAAAGTCGCCAGCAAGCTGCCCGCTCAAGCCGACCCCCCTGCGCTGCTTCAACAATGCCAGCATGACCGTCGCAGCCAGCTGGAAGCGCTCAAGACGCCCTGGCCGGCCTGGATCGAGGAGTTTGAACAGTTGCTCCAACAAGCCAACGCGCAGCATCACTTTGATCGCCGGAGATTGGGGCCGACAAATTACACACGATGGCTCAACACGATCAAGGAGTGGGCCACCACGTCCTCCGAACGCCTGGTACTGACTGACGCCGCCTGGCATCGGCTGACACCGCGGGGCATGGCCGAGGCCTGGACGCACGGCTTGCCACCCCAGCATCCCGTGCTGGATGAACTGGCTCGCGTGCGCGAGGCGCAAGAACAACTACCAACCCCCAAAGCCGCCTTGCTTGGCCACGCGGCTCGCTGGGTCGCTGCCGAATTGAAGGCCACACAGCAGCGCCGCGCCCAGCTGGGGTTTGACGACTTGCTGCGCAACCTGGATGCTGCCTTGCAAGGTGCGAACGGGGCTCGGCTTGCCGCGGTCATTCAACAGCAGTTTCCGGTGGCCTTGATCGACGAGTTTCAGGATACCGATCCGCTGCAATACCGCATCTTCGAGCGCATTTACGAACCCGAGCGCAATGCCCAGGACAGCACACTGATCCTGATTGGCGACCCCAAGCAGGCCATCTACGCTTTCAGGGGTGCGGACATTCATACCTACCTCAAAGCTCGAGTCGCTGTGGGCCCGCGCTTGTTCACCCTGGGCACCAACTTCCGTTCCACCCAGGCCTTGGTCGAGGCCACCAACCATTGCTTCTCGCGCGTGGAGCAACAACCCGGTTCAGCGGGCGCCTTTTTGTTTCGGCGCGACTACGACAACCCGGTTCCTTTCATCCCGGTGTCAGCCCACGGGCTGGCAGCGTCGTTCACTATTCAGGGAACCACGCCACCCCCGTTATGCCTCACCGTGCTGCCGTCCCAAGACAAACTGTCCAAGGAGGCCTATGTCCACCAGATGGCCGAGATCAGCGCCACGCAACTCGTGGACTGGCTCCAGCAGGGTCAACAGGGAGCGGCAGGGTTTGTCAAACCCGGTCTGCCTATCGCGCCCGTGAAGCCCGCCGACTTCGCGATTCTGGTCAACAACCGGCACGAGGCCCAGAGCATGCGGCGTGCCTTGGCACGTCGCGGCGTGCGATCGGTGTACCTGTCCGACAAGGACACGGTGTTCGACACGCCGCAAGCCACCGAGGTCTACCGATGGTTGCTGGCCTGCGCAGAGCCTGACAACGACCGCTGGGTGCGCGCAGCACTCTCCACGGCCACGCTGGGACTGGAGTTTGCGGCGCTGGAGGCTCTGCGCACCGATGAACTGGCCTGGGAGCGACGACTCGAGCAATTCAAGGCCTACCGCGAGATCTGGCGCCATCAAGGTGTCCTGCCCATGCTGCGTCGCCTGCTGATCGACTTTGACAGCGCCGCGCGTTTGTTGCACTTGCCTGCCGATGCCTGGGGGCAAAGTGGTGAGCGCATTCTGACCGATCTGTTGCACCTGGCCGAATTGCTGCAACAAGCCAGCGCCACGCTGGAGGGCGAGCAGGCGCTGATCCGCTTCCTGGCCGAGCACATGATGCACCCCCCGGGGAGCTCGGATGACAAGAGGCTGCGCCTGGAAAGCGACGCCAACCTGGTGCAGGTGGTCACCATCCACAAGTCCAAAGGCTTAGAGTATCCGCTGGTGATGCTGCCCTTCGTTTGCGCCACACGTCCTGCCAAACGTGACGATATTCCCCTGACCTGGCACGATGACGCAGGCGAGTTGCAGGTGAGCCTGGCCGGTGATGAAGCCACCCGCGCACGGGCCGACGCCGAGCGCCTGGGGGAAGACGTTCGCAAGCTGTACGTGGCGCTGACGCGCGCACGCCATCTCACCTGGCTGGGCCTGGCCCCTCTGGAGACCACCGCGGACAGTGCCATCGCGCACTTGCTGGGGTTGCAACAGTCGGGGCCCGAGTCGTTTGTGCAAGCCGTGCATGAAAGTGTGGGTGGGCATCCACATGTTCGGGTGGTGGACACGCCCGTGGTGCACGAGGAGCGGTTCCATGATCCGACCCAGGTCCGTGGGCCCGCTCTGGCCTGCCGTCCCCAGCGTGCTGCGCGCGAGCATTGGTGGATCAGCAGTTATTCCAACCTGCCCATGGGCGGTCATCCAGTCTCGCCCAACCCGGTCTCGGAGGACACGGCTCAAACCGCCAACTGGCTGGAGAGCCAATTGGAACTTCGCGTCCCAGACGCCCTGCCCACACCACCGATGGCTGCGGCATCGGCACACCCCATGCACCGTTTCCCCAAGGGAGCCCACCCCGGCACTTTTCTGCATGCCTTGTTGGAGTGGTGTGCCCATACCGGCTTTGGGACCGTCCTGCAGGAACCCGATGCCTTGCGCCAACAGATCACCCAGCGCTGCGCTGCGCTGCGTTGGGACAGCTGGGCAGAGCCCGTGTTCGACTGGATTCACACGCTGTTGACGACTCCTTTGCCGGCCGGCTCCACCACGATACGGCTGGACACGGTCATGACAGCCCGGGCCGAAATGGAGTTCTGGATCGAAACGCGACAGCTCAATCTGCAGGCCCTGGACCAGGCGGTCACACGACACACCCTCGAGGGGCGGCCACGCCCGGCTTTGGCCCCCGAAATGCTGCATGGCATGTTCAAGGGCTTCATGGACCTGGTGCTGGAGCACGACGGGCGGTATTACGTGGCGGACTACAAATCCAACTGGCTGGGCACTCACGACGGCGCTTACACCGCTGCGAACATCGAAGCCTCCATTCGAGCCCACCGCTACGACCTGCAATACGTGCTGTACCTTTTTGCCTTGCACAGACTGCTGGGCTCTCGCCTGCCCGACTACGACTACGACCAGCATGTCGGAGGTGCCTTGTACCTCTATGTACGCGGCATCAACGCCCCCACAGCGGGCGTGCATTTCGATCGCCCCCCCAAAGCCTTGATGCTGGAACTCGACCGCCTGTTTAACGGCCACACGGTCGCGCTGCCATGACGAACCCGCTGCACAGTCCGCACAGTCTGATCGCCTTGCTCGACCAGTGGGTGGATCGGGGTTGGCTGCGCGCGCTGGACGTGGCCCTGGTGCGTTTTCTGCACGAGGAAGCCTCCGATGCCCCCGCAGCGGTGTTATTGGCCGCGGCCCTGGTCAGTCATCAGCTTGGACGGGGGCATGTCTGCCTGGATGTACAGCGCACCCTCGAGCAGCCCGCCGACTCGCTAGCCATCCCGCCCGAGAGATCTCAGTCCCCTGAGCTGCCCACGATCCCACAGCCCGAGGACGTGCTCAACGGTCTAACCCCGCAGGCGTGGTGCACCCTACTGCAACGCACCGACCTGGTGGACGATGGCTCTGGTCGGGCGCCGTTGGTGTTGAGAGGACACCGGCTCTACCTGCAGCGCTACTGGCGTGACGAGCGGGACGTTGAACGCGCCCTCAAGAGCCGCATGGCGGACGGTTCCACCCTCGCGGCTGCATGGCCGGCAGATCTAATGCGGGCAACCCTGGACCGACTCTTTCCCGCTTCGGGCAGTCCTGGGGTTGACTGGCAAAAGATCGCCTGCGCAGTGGCTGCACGCAGTGCGTTCAGCGTCATCACCGGCGGGCCCGGCACGGGCAAAACCACCACCGTGGTTCGGCTGCTGGCCCTGCTGCAGCACCTGGCCGTGTCGCAAGCGCCGCATCGGCCCCTGGAGATCCGCCTGGCGGCGCCCACCGGCAAAGCCGCAGCACGCCTGAAGCAATCGATCCGACGCGCCATTCACCAACTGCCCTCGATCCATGAGGACGGGACCACGATGGCCGAACACATCCCGAGCGATGTCACCACGCTGCACCGCTTGCTGGGCACGCGGCCAGACTCGCGCTTGTTTCGCCACGATGCCCGTCACCCGCTGGCCCTGGATGTGCTGGTGATCGATGAAGCGTCGATGGTGGACCTGGACATGATGGCTGCCACGCTTCGGGCGCTGCCACCACGGGCACGCCTGATTCTGTTGGGTGACAAGGACCAGCTGGCGTCTGTCGAAGCCGGCTCCGTGCTGGGCGAGCTGTGCCAGCGCGCCTCCTCAGGCCGCTACCGGCCAGACCTCGCGCAAGCCCTGCATGACCTCAGCGACCAGACGATTCCCCTGGATCTGCAGGACCCGCACGGCAGCACCCTGGATCAGCACATCGTGATGCTGCGCCACAGCCACCGGTTTGACGCCAACAGTGGTATTGGGCGACTGGCCACCGCTGTCAACGCAGGCGATGTGTCGGCCATTGACCAGGTGTTGGCCGACCGCCCCTTGGATCTGATCGAGCACCGTTTGTCGACCCTGGAAGACCCTCGTCTGGATGACGTGGTGCTGGGCCCCTTGCAGGACACGGCAGGCCCGCAGGGACTGGTCGGCTATCTGCAGATCATGCGGGATGAACGCCCCGATTGGAGTGCCGAGACCACGCACTGGAACCACTGGGCTTTGCGCGTGCTCGCGGCCCATGGACGATTCCAATTGCTGTGCGCCTTGCGCAACGGTCCCTACGGTGTGGTGGGACTGAACCGGCGCATCGAGTCTGTTCTGCAGCGCCATCACTGGATTGAACCCACCGCCCCATGGTACGCGGGACGTCCCGTCATCGTCACGCGCAACGACTACACGCTGGGCTTGATGAATGGCGACATCGGCATCACGCTGCCTGTCCCCTCTCGTGGTCACACGGGCGGCGAACTGGAATGGGGCTTGCGTGTAGCCTTTCCCACGCACGACGACGCCAACCCGATTCACTGGGTGTTGCCCAGCCGTCTGCCAGCTGCTGAGACGGTGTATGCGCTCACGGTGCACAAATCGCAAGGGTCGGAATTCGAGCACTGCGCCTTGCTGCTGCCGCCTGAGCGCAGTTCGGTGATCACGCGAGAACTGATCTACACCGGCATCACGCGAGGGAAATCCTGGTTCTCCTTGATCAGCCTGACCAATCACCGCCTGTTGCAAGAAGCCTCGCAGCACCAGGTGCAGCGATCGGGCGGACTCTTTGACCAGATGAATTCGGATTGACGCGACCGCGCAAATCCACGACCATCCCTGCCATGGTGTTGACATGGTGGTGTGTGAAGTCATGAGGTTGCTGCTTGCCCCGACGGCAGTGGCTGTGGTGCTCGTGTGTCTGAGCGGGTGTGCCAGCCAGTCCGCGATCACATCCTCGTCGCTGGACCGCGACCACCCGGCCTATCGCTCACCCGAATGCCGCCAGGCGCGGGGCAACGCCTGGATCCACCAGGACCTCAAAATGG